>MDTA01086867.1_pt1 | contig 29075 bp, 11 predicted proteins | sample 811151 | NCBI WGS metagenome assembly MDTA01 (sample SAMN05326648, study PRJNA326480) | marine metagenome | isolation source: seawater | place: Indian Ocean: South | collected 2010 | reverse complement strand
TCCGCCGCCTCCGAGTCCGCCTCCTTCGCCGCCACCTTCGCCGCCACCTTCGCCGCCACCTTCGCCGTCGCCGCCACCCTCGTCACACTCGCCACCGCCACCGGACCCTTTTTGCAATCATAACACTTGGGGCCCGCACCACCCCACCTCCGACTGCCACCAGTTGTTCTGTTCCGCCAAGTACCCATCCATTGCTGTCTACGACGCTTACACCCAGTGCATCTCCGGGGAAGAGCTGTTTTCTACGTGCGCCGACTTTCCGACGCCAAACTGTTGCGCCGTGTGTGACTGTCCTGGGGTGTGTACCCTAACCCCGGGCCGCCGGCTAGTTACTGACCCAGTCTACACGACGCCGCCGCCGCCACCATCGACCGATCGCAACGGCGCGACCGAGAATGCGACGGCCACCAACGCCACTGAGGCCACCAACGCCACAAACGCCGGCAATGCGCCGCTCTCTCGCCACGCCGCGCGGGTCCGCGCGCTCACTCGCGCGGCGTGCTTGATCTCCGGCAATAGCGCCAGCGAGCGGTGGGACGCGCGCGTGCGTGCGGCGACGCTCTGGAGTGCGCTCAGCGACAACGAGTCCAAGGTCGCGTGCTGGGATTGCGTGCTCAACCGCTCCGGATTCGACTGCATGTCCTGGTTCTCCTCTCAGTGGGGGCTCGACGGATCGTACGAGGGCCGCCGACGCGCCGAGGGTCGGCGCAAGCTGCGCGAGGCGGAGGAGCGGCACGGCCGGCTGCGGGCGTCCTTGGAGGAGCACCTGAACAAGGTCTGCTGCGCGAGGTCGCGCTCGCGGCCGTGGGAGCCCGAGCGGTGCGGCATCGAGTTCTGCCGCCTGCACGTGCAGAGGACGGCGTACGCGCGCATCGGCCACACGCTCCGCCGTCTTCACGAGAGGGAACACCCGCACGCCGCCGAGATGCCGCCCACGGCGCTCTTAGCCGCCGACCTGATCGCGCCCAAGTCGCATTCGATCGCGGAGTGTCGCCACGACTCGATGCACGGGCGGGACGACAGTGCCGGTGGACCCAGCGACCTCGAGTGTGCGACGCGGTCGCTCCTACATCACGTGGCGAGCAAGCACGGCGTGGACCCAGCCACGGTCCACGCGGCCTTCGAAAAGGTGGGGATGAACGCGGCGGACGTGGTGCTCAAGGCGGCACAGTTTGCGGGGTTTGCTCAGACGGGGCGCAGCGGGGAGCCACCGCGGTCCCCCCACTCGCATTCGGGCCACGACGAACCAGACGACGCAGCCGCCACCGTCGGTGTCGCCGTCGACGCAGCCTCCGGCGGCGCGAGGCGACTCGAAGAGAACGGGGATGGTCGCAATCGCGGGCCAGCCCGCCAGAGCCTCCCACTCAAGCAGGTCGGTCGGGCGATGGCGCTTGGAAACAACTGGTCGCGCGCCTCCGGAGACTACCTCGACCGGATGAGGGAGATGGCCTTGCGCCGGCGCGCGGCGCCGGCTTCTTCTGGACGCGCCGATGGGGACGCTCACGGCCGTGCGCGCCGTCTCAGCCACCAGGGACGCGCCGCGGCGGTGAGGACGGCGGGGTCTTCTAGCTTGAACTCGGCCACTGCGAGCACTGGTGCCGCGCTGCTCTTGTCAATCAACTCTTCCTTTGCGCGCCGCGTGGGAGGGGCGTTGGGCGCCGCCCAGTCGCTGTACGAGCGCGCGCGCCACCTCAGCGACGAGTACGATCGCCGCCAAGCCGAGCTCGCAAAGGAAGGCGAGGTGAAGGGTGAGCCTGGGGCTAGGCGCGGGCGCGGGCTGCGGGTGCTGCGGGGTGCACGGCTGCGCGCCGCCATCGATGCGCTCTACGCACCGCTTGAAGGCGGCCGACACCACGTCCACGCCCACCCCCACACCCACCCGCACACTCACTCGCCGACGCACCGCAATCTCGCGTCGGACGAGACCAGCCACGTGCTCAACTTTCCGTCGTGGCACTCGAGTTCCTGGTTACTCTCTGCCGTGGACTGGCCGCAGTGGGCGGCAGAGGTCGAGCGCATAGCCGCTGCCGACACGCACAAGATGCGATGGTGGATGGACGGTGCAGAAGGAACGCTGCCCGCCGAAGCGCGGACGGGCCACCGCTTGCTCGACGCCAGGGTGCCTCCGAGCACGATTGGGCGTGCCCTGCGCATTCTCGCACACGACATTCGCGGCGAAGAGGCTGAGTGGGAGACCCTTGGCCGCCATCGCCGGCTGGAGAGTGCGATCGCCGCACCCAGTCCGCTGTGGGCGGACGGCTCCTCCGACGGCGACGCCGACGACTACGACGGCGGGGGCTTCAATTGGCTCCACTTGCTACGAGCGTCTTACGCGCCGTATGAGGCGTCAGAGAGCGCGGAGCGGGCGGCGCGACTCCTCGAGCGCCGCGATCACCGGACAAATGTGCGGATGATGTCGGAGGGTTTTCTTGAGGGAACGCTGGCCGCGCCCTACGCGTTCCGGGAGACCGTTACCGCATGGGGCGTCTACCCCGAGAGCTCCGAGTCGTTCTTCGAAGCGGCGATCAGGTACATCTTGTACGACACGCTGCTCTGTTATCTCTACCCAGATACCGTCTCTGCGTCCGAGACGCAGACTGGCACAGACAGCGCCTCGAGCATGGAGGATGGCACGACGATCAAGACGCATCATTCGAATCGCGCGTGCTTCCCACAAGTGCCGTTCCTGATCCCGCGCATCCCCAGCTTTCGTGAAGCTACGAACACCGAGGGCGTCGACTTCAACAAGCTCAGCTACAATGAGACGTGCCACACAGAAACCATTCAAGCTGGGTTTGACGCGCTCAAAGAGCTCAACCTCGATCTCACGCACCCATTTGCACCCGCGGCGCTTGTGCTTCGATCGGGCGAGGCCGTGGACGCGATGAGAAATTTTGTCGGTACAGGTACCGCAGAGACCTCACGTGACGCTGCCGCACTGCTGCTCTGCGGGATAATGCAGTTGGGCGGAATTCTTTATGTTGCCATTCTGTTGCCGTTCGTCGGCATCATTCTGATTTGCGCCCTCCCGTTCACCTCGATCACAATGTGCTGCATCACGTGCTGTCGCTCGCGGCTGAGAGGGCGACTTGCCGCAGAGGCGTATGCTGCACAGACTGATGAGAAGCAGAGGCTGCTCATTTGAGTGTGTGTGTGTGTGTGTGTCACTTACAAGAACACCTTTTGATTTTCACGAGACGACATTCCCAGCGTAGAGGAGGCTGCCCTGGGCGTGGGCCTCCTCGCTGTGACACGCGTCCACCCATCTTCTCCGGCGGCGTAGCTTATCCGTCGCCTCAGTTGCCATTCTCGTCGTCGGAGAGCTCGATCGGCGCGCTCGCCGGTCCCGGAGCGGAGCGCCGCGCAGCGCGGCCCGACGGCGGCTGCTGCGACAAGTGCGGCGGCTCCGGCGGCTGCGGCCCCCAGGCCATGCGGAAGCCGTAGCAGCGCGGCTCGACGGACCTGCGCCCGCGCTCCGACGCACGCTTGCGCTTGCCCAGCTTGGACTTCTGCACGTCGACCAGGCACTGGTCGACGAGCTGCTGCTTTATCGCGTCGTCCGCGAGCTTGTCGCGGAAGAAGTCGCCGGCCGCCTTGTCAAAGTCCGCGCTGGCCTTCATGGCCAGATCGTACTTCTTGGCCGGCGTCAGCGCCTCGATGGAGCCGTCAGCCTCCGCGTCCGCGAGGTGCTCGCAGCGCAGCAGGTTGTTGCGGGCGTGGATCTTGCGCGCGCAGAGCATCAGGTGCTTGGCCACGAGGCGGCCCAGGCACCAGCGTTTGAGCATCGGGCGCACGCAGCACTTGGCGTAGTGCTTGCGGGCGGCCACTTCGCGGGAGCCGCCGGCTTCGACCGCGGAGAACAGCCGGGTCTGGCAGATGGTGAGGACGGTGCCGAAGGTGCCGTTCAGGCGCACGTCCGCCTGGTGCGCGACGTTGCGCTTCCAGAGGGCGACCCACGGGTCGCTGTGCACGTCCCAATCGAGGCTCTGCACGGTCGCGGTGGGCACCAGCAGCGGGTGCACGACCTTCCGGAACCAGACGCTCGCGCAGTGGTTAATCACGAGCAGGCGCCGCGCAATCGAGTGGGCCGACGCCTGCTCCTGGTGGCGCACCGCGGGCGAGACCGGCGCCTCGACTGGGTTGGTCGTGAACGCGAACGTCTCGCCCGTGCGCAGCGAGGTGAAGTCCATTGCGAGGAGCCGGTTGCCGTGCTTGTTGATCACGACAAAGTCGAGGGTCAGCCCGTACCGCCCGTCGGGCGTCACGATGCGGAGGTCGACCGCGATGAGGTGGTAGCCCTTCCTCCACAGCGCGGACGCGAAGGCCGCCGCGTCCGACGTCAGCGGGGGCGCCTCGTCCTTGTACAGCCAGGCGAAGAGCGCGTCCTTGATCTTCTGCATCTCGCCCAGCTCGGTGGGGGACGCCTTGCTGTCGACGAGCTGAGGGTCAAGGGTCTCAGCGATGATGTTCTCGAGGCTCTCGCGGTGCGTCGGCACGCTCTTGAGCGCGCACCCCTTCAGCAGCGACGCCAGGTCGCGCGGGTATAACCTCAGGCCGGGCCCGGTGTTCCACTCCCTCTGGAGCAGATAGTGCGGTATCTGGTCGCGCGCTATGGCTGGGCCGATCACGCGCGTGCCAACGCCGCTGGGTGGGTTGCCGTCGCCCTCGTTCACGTGCACCATGAGCTGCGGGTCGTCGTGTGTTTGCGTGAGCGCGTGTGTCTGTGTGTGTTGGCCACTCCGGCTGTGTCGCAGCGCCGTCTCGCCCACATACCTTTTTAGGAAGGTCTACCGCTTGCTTTTGAAAAGCGGCGAGCGACCTCCCTTTTTAGGCAGGTCTAGCGCGACCTGATCCTGCCCACACGCATGATGGCTCAAGTCCTTCCGAGCGAGCTGTTTCAGGAGGTGCTGGAGCAGCTCGACATGCTGACGCTGCTCAACGTCAAGGGCGTCAGTAAGACCTGGAGGACGAAGGCACGCTCAGTGGTCTGGGCGTGGCTGTGCCGCCGCGAAGGCCAGCCGGTGCCCGCGAGCCGCGTCGCCGTGACAGACGTCGACATCGAGCCCTTCGTGAAGGCGGATGGGCCGGACGTGGCGCACGTGGGCGAGGCGATGGTGCGATTCCCCAACCTGGCGCGCATGCACGCGCATGGCTTCGTGGTCGACGTGGCCGCCGTGCGGGGCCTTGGGCCGGCGCCCGTGTTCTATGGTATGCAGCACGTCTTGCAGCCGGTGCGCGGCTGCATCGGCGGTGAGGGCGAGCCGCCAGGCGGGCTGCTGCTCGCTGTGCGCGCGGCGCGCTACGGCGAGGCCCACGTGCCGAACGGAGCCTTCTGCAACTGCCGCTCCCTCACCACCCTCACCATCCCCGCCGGCTTCACCGAGATCGGCGGCAGCGCTTTCTTCCGCTGCTCCTCCCTCTTCGCCCTCACCCTCCCCGCCAGCCTCACCACGATTGGCAACAGCGCCTTCGAGTTCTGCTCCTCCCTCACCGCCCTCACCCTCCCCGCCAGCCTCACCACGATCGGCTTCGGCGCCTTCAGCAACTGCTCCTCCCTCACCGCCCTCACCCTCCCCGCCAGCCTCGCCACGATTGGCGCATGCGCCTTCGGCAACTGCTCCTCCCTCACCGCCCTCACCCTCCCCGCCAGCCTCGCCATGATTGGCAACAGCACCTTCATGGACTGCTCCTCCCTCACCACCCTCACCCTCCCCGCCAGCGTCGCCACGATTGACATCAACGCCTTCAACAACTGCTCTTCCCTCACCACCCTCACCCTCCCCGCCGGCGTCGCCACGATTGACGACGCCGCCTTCGACGACTGCTCCTCCCTCACCACCCTCACCATCGTCTCCGACCACGCCGAGCCTCGGATGCTGACGCGCGAGCAGCCATTCGACACCGTGGCGGTGCGGCAAGCGCTCGAGCAGGCGCGGGCGGCTTGAGCGGCGGCGGTCGGGGCGGCGGGTGGGCGCGGCTTTAACAGGGTATGTGGCCTAACCCAGTTTTCAGGCGGGATTCAGGCGGGAGGCTGCGGACGTGCGGTTCGTCCCTCCTTTGCTTGGTGACCCACATCAATGGTGGGCGTGCACCAAGTCAAGTCGGCGTCCCTTTTTAGGCAGGTCTAACGCGACCTGATCCTGCCCAGTGGATTTCGAAATATGTGAGGGTGGGGGCCAAGGCCGCCTTGCCCAAAAAGGAGATATTTTTTCCGTACCTTACTTACACGCGCAGCGAGTGTGGATGCCGTAACACGACGAGCGCAGAGCGCTCCTCACAATCCCTTTTCTGCTTCTCGTCCTCCTCCAAGCGCGCCGCCGCGATCGGCGAGAGGTGCACAGGTGTACGCATCCACCGGCCTACCCATTCTGTTTCGCGCAGCCGAGCAAGCGCACCGACCCCCCAAAAGAATGGTCCGAAGAATAGCCCCGAGCCGAGACTGTAAAGGAACAAAACCGCCAAAAGCAGCTCGATCGGCGCCCAAATATCGGCGCGAACAAGGCAGTTGCGCTTGTCCTCAGAGTACATGAAGCCCCAGATAACCAGGATCAGGATCAGCGGTAGCACGTTGCACACACCAAAGATCACGGTCCAGAAGACCCAGAAAGAGAATTCTGACATCTCCAGGCCCTCTACAGAGATGCAGAACGTAAAGTGTGTGAGAAGCTCGAGCAAACTCAGCGTGTACGCGTGAACGGCTGCATCGTAGCATATCTCTCTGGCATTGCACGCGTAGCGCACCACGCCCGAGCTGTCGAGCACTAAGGCGCGCGCCATCGCGCCTCCGCCGTAGCCGTGAAAGACCAGTAGCTTCGTCGTTGCGATGAGTGCAATGGCAAGGACCAGGTTGATCCAAAGTGTGAATCCTGCGTCCGTCCACTCCGACCCGTGGTTTTGAAGCTGGTAGAAACCAAACGATGCCCGTTCCGCCAGGGTAAAGTGCTCGTCCCTCCCAATGACAGCGCCCCAGACGACTGGTCCACTTGCATTGGCAAACACGTCGAGCCGGATAGTAAAGTGGTCACAGTTGGCGAGACGAGCGGAGGGGAACTTCTTGGAGGCGTCTCCCAGTTTGCCCCTCCACCCGCTCCTAATGGCCGTCTGGCTGAAGGGTTCGTATTCAGGAGGTTGCAGTTCGAGCGGCCATGGTTCTTCAGAGAAGTAAATGTCTCCGCGGGCACAGCCCCCACACCCAATCGTCAGTCGGACCGTCGACGGGTCGATGGGGTCGCGAAACACGGCGTCCACATCGATCATCTCGCCTCCGCTCTGATCAAAGGGAATCTTCGCGTTGTGAATGTGAACTTCCAGTCCGCCTCTGTCATGCAAATCGGTCTGCAGATAGTAGACTTGTGAAGTCGTGTGCGTGTGCTTCGGAGTACAACATCCGTTTGTACATTCGGTGCTATACGCTGGGACATGTGCGGTGACAGCTTGTGAGTAGAAAACCAGCCAGGCGACCATGACACTTACACACCCTTGCGTACACCTCATCCCCTCTCCGACGTGACACCGCGGTAGTTATGAAGGGCTGTGATTCTGCTCACCGCTTGAGTCGCGGCCTGGACATCGGCACCAAGCTCAAGCCACCGTCGCCGCCTTGGCGGCCTTAGCGGCCAATTCGGCCAGACGCGGGCTGCGCCGCTGTAGCTTATTCGGCCTCTCCGCCGACGCGCCGTCTTCGCCATTGTCGTCGCCCTCGAGCTCAATCGCAGAGGCAAAGCCTCGCGCATTGCGCTCCTCGAGCGACTGCTCGCCCGTGCACTCGACGCCGTCCTGGTCGTAGTTGCCAGGCCCGGGGTCTCCGGGAGACGTGTAGAGGCCGGCAAAGAGGCCGGGAGGGAAGTTGGCGTCGCCCTCGAGGCACTGCGACGTGATCGAGCGGTGGTGGTCGCGGATCCGCGTGCAGATGGCGCACGCGATCGGATTCGAGCAGAGGTTGACGTGTTGCTGCAACGCCCTCTTGACCTCGGCGGGGTTCTGCGATTGGAGGGCGGTCTGCCACGTCGTCGTGGTGGAGCCCGGCGCCGCGTGCTGCATCGCCGCGGTCGAGCGGCGCATCAGGTCGCGGCGGCGGCGCGTCCGCTGCAGCGCTTCGTAGAGGCGGCAGGGCTTGCACGTGTTCTTTTCGGCCGGTGGCTTCTTGGGGTCGATGTCGCGCCGATTCGGGCAGCGGGCGTTGTGGTCGGTGAGGCTCGTCACCATGCCCTTTGTCTGAAAGCAGTTCGGGACTGCGCACGACGTGAGCTGGCAGTTGTAGGCATGCACCAAAAGGCCCACCGGGGGAATGCCCGGACGCAGCGGCGTCGACAGCCGCTCGTGAGACAGCGGGTGGCTGGGGTCGGTGTCGGGGCTGCCGGCCGGCCGCAGCTGCGGCTGGGGCGGTTCATTGGACGGCGGCGCAGCGGAGGCCATCGCGGGGTCTGTGGCGTCAGTGGCGCAGATGTGTCTTGGGCGTGGGTCGGACTTAGCGGGAGAGCTCCAACTTCCTTTTTAGGCAGTCGTAAAAAAACGCCTTTGGTTTTTTCCACAACTGCCTAAAAAGGAAGTTGGAGCTCTCTCGCTAAGTCCGACCCACGCCCAAGACACATCTGCTCCACGCGCTTTCGCGTTCGACCCACGGCACATGACGGACATCGCGGCGGTGGTGAGTATGAAGACCGATGCGACCGATGCGACCGATGCGGCCGATGCGGCCTGTGCGACCAAGGACAGTGCCGAGGCAGTGCTCATGGACGCTCAGAACCTCTCGGTGCTGGGTCTCAAAAGGAAGCCGCTTCCCGCGCTTCCCGAAGTGGCCGCCGCGGTCGAGACTGACGACGAGGGCGACAGCGAGGACAAGGGCGAGGGCCATGCCGAGGGACTGGCCGATGCCGAGACCAAGGCTGGTGCCGAGGCCGAGACGGAGACTGCCACACAGAAGATTATGAAGGAATACCACGCTCGCATCGAAGCGGCTCGCGTCAAGGCAAGTGCGGCTCATGATGAGGTGGAAAGCCGGCGTGCGTCTCTCGCTCACTACTGGTAGGTCTTAGCAGTGAGTCACTTTTGTTCGCTAAGGAAGTTGTGGCACAACGCCCCTTTTCTGGAAGGTCGCGTTTTGGCGGGCATCGTTGAAGCGCCCGAAGAGCTGCGATGCCGACCGCCTCGATGTGGATGAGCTGGCAGGAAATGCTTCGCGCGGCTGCGGAACAAGAGCCGCCCACCTTTCAGATCATCTCAGACGCGATACGAGCACAGCGCGTGGTGCTGCACCGCCTTGAGCTTGAGCTGGCGAGAGCACGCACAATGCGTCAAGAGAAAGAGAAGCTCAAGGTTCTCATGACGATGCGCTAAGGGGCTTGTGGATATGGCGCGGTGCTACACACAGAGAGCAGAGAGCACCCACTCGCGCGTGTGTGTCCGTCTGTTTTTGTGTCTGTGGCGGTCTTCAGTAAGAGCTCGGGTTCTTGAGCACACTGCCGTTCCACCGCTCTACCGCCCTGTCGCCCCTCCCCTCTTCGTCTCACCTGCCCATCCCAACCAAGGGCATGGCGGCGGTGGCGGGAAGCGCAGGCGCCGCGGAGGCGAGTGCCAAAGTGGACGCCCACCGCGAAGAGCTCGCGGTCCGGCGCGTCGTCGACGGGATTGGCAACACCGGTCGAAGACTGTTCTTTGCGATCGCGTCGACGGCTGGACTTGTCGTCGCGGCGGCCCTTGGCTTCCTTGGGATCTTCTTGGTGCACCAGTCCTTTCTCTGGCTGTCGGTGCGGCCCGCGGTGGCCTTTGAGCGCGCCAAGCTCATCCTGTACGGCATCGAGGTGACGTGGAACACGCTCGGTCGGATTGGCAACGCCGGGACGCGGCTCGCGGACGCGGTGATTCCGTCCTGGAATGGGTGGGTGCACTACGTTTACGAGCCCACGTTCTACACGCTCGTCGACATTACCTTTCTCATCTTTGTAAAGCAGCCGTACCGGGGTGTGATCACCGAGGACCAGGTGCCTTACGCCGGCTTTTCGTGTGACGAGGAGTACGGCGAGCGCACGCTGGCGTGGTGCGGGTCGTACTCGTACTACCGCGACGCGCTGAGCAACCAGGACGCCTTTGCAGACTCCGTCGTTCTTGGGCCGCAGACGGCCAGGAGGCTCGCCGAGGCGACCGGCGAGGCAATCGTGCCCGTGCTTCCGGTCGAAGCGTTCGTCGCGGGAATGACGGGCCTCTCGGCGGCCTTCCTGACGCTGCTCGGTGCGACGTCCGACGTGGTCTTCCACGTCATCTACACCGTGCTCTCCGAGATGGCCGTCGTCCTCTACGAGCTCTTGTTCTTTGTGATTAAGAAGGTCGCAAACCTGGTCCTCGCGCTCGCCCGCTCCGGCATGCTCGAAAAGATCATCGAGTTTGCAATCGACGTGGCCCTGATCCTGCTGCTTGAGATCTTCATCCCCGCCATCATGGCCACCTTTGACGCGCTCCTCTGCGTCTTCGACCTCTTCACCCCCGCCGGGTGGGACGAGCAGCTCAAGTGCATTGACCGTGTCTGTTACTCGCAAGACGAGTGGGGGGGCTTCGAGCCCGACAACCTGATCGTGTTCACGAGCGTCCCGATCGTCTGGGACCGCTTTGTGGCCATCGTCGAGTCGGTGGTGAACTCCAACACGGGACGCAAGTACATTGGCATCGACCCGGACGTGAGCCTGGACGGCGTCTGGGGGGTGGACACGATTCCCGCGCTGAGCGCTGAGGGCTGCGCGGGGTGCTTCCGGTGCAAGGTTCCTGAGCTGAGGATCGTCTCGATTTTGGTCATGGCGATAATAGGTTGCTCGAGCCAGACCAACATTGCACACTTCATGGGCGGCGTGGAGGACCAGTGCCAGACCGGCGGAGACTGGTACGAGCTCGCATGCGGTCCCGCCGAGACCTTTTCCATTGAGTTCCCCTACATCGACGAGTGGGCCACCCAACACCCGGCGCACCTGGACCACGACTCGGGCCTCGTCGAAAAGTACGCTTCTCAGTTTGCGTTGAGGGCGCGCCAGTTGGGAGAGCTCTCTGCCAACGGCGCGGCCGCAAAGACCATTGCGGACGCGTGGTTCCTTCGGGACCTGGACCCCGCTCTGCGCGATCTTGGCAACGGCGCGGCGAGATTCTACCGACGGGTGTGCCAGGAGGTGCACCACCACCGCCGCGACACCATGAAGCTGCCCTACTACAACGCTGCAGGCGAGGCCATCTTCTGGGGCGGGCCCACCTTTTCTGAGCTTTCGGAGGGGTCGCTTGCGCGGACGGCGATGCAGTTCCTGTACGAATCGTACGCATATGCACAACTCTAACCCTGGTAGCAACCCCCCCTTTAGCCAGTCTGCTACGATGACGGGCTTCCATTCCTCGCCAACCGTCGCGCGCAGGTGCAAGCGAGGGCAGTTCCACCAGTGCTACGTCCCGCTCGCCCAGCACAGCATCGACTTCTCGTACGAGGTGGCAATGTGCGCTCGAGGCGTTCCCGACTGTCTCAAAACCCGGGAGCGCTGCCTCGGGCAGTGCAGCGGCGACTCCGAAATCCTCAAGGCCGACTTTGCGACGCACACCGCCCGCACCGAGCTGTCCCCCAGACTCCTGGGGGCGGAGGGGTTTGAGGCCGCACGCGCCGATTGCCACACGCGCACCGCCGTCGTCGAGGTCCCACTCTTCGAAGGAGGGGAGACATTTGAGTCCTTTGCCGCCAACATCCGGTCCCGCAGTGGCATGTCGGCCATCGACCCCGTGCAGTGCGCGGCGTTTGCGCAAGCGTGCGGTGCCATCCAACACACGCTGCATAAGAGTCCAACTCTGATCTTTGTCCCCGGGGTCGGGTTCCAGCACCGGAGCGCGCGGTACGAGCAGCCGCCTCCGCCAAGGCCACCACCACCGCCGCAGCCGCCAAGCCCACCCTCGCCGCCGCAGCCGCCCATACCGCCTCCCGGGACAAAGGTGCCGCCCTCGCCGCCGCCGCCGTCGCCCCCTCCACCACCGCCGCCAAGCACCCCTCCGCCATACTTTCTCAGCGGCGGCGAGTGCATGCCAGTCCCGACGGCCGAGGAGGCGGGGTTCGAGCCGGGAGACCCTGGGATGGTGGTGGACGAGCACCGGTCGGTGTGTCTCTACGCGCGCCGCATCTTCGACCAGCGCCGCGCGGCGTGGGACTGCTTCCAACGGCTCTCGCCCAGCCCACCGCCGCCGCCGCCCACCACCGACGGAGTGGCGGCGGCGGCCCGCATAGCCGCGCTGCAGCAAAGGGTCGATAATGGCGAGGGTGGCGTGGCCTCGGCGCCGGTGGAACCCGACGAGACGACCCTTTCGAAGGAGGATGAGGGTTACCGCGCGGGCGTGGCCGAGCACATCAAAAAGCTGGCACTCGACAACCTCGCTCTTCGCGAAGTGCTGCACGACGCCCTAAGCGACTTTGAAAGCGGTGGGCGCAGGCTCATGGAGCGCAGGCCGCGCGCGGACCTGTCCCTCAAGAGCAACTACATCTCGGGCCCGCTCATGGCCTTCGGGCCCATCGTCGGCATCGAGCTCTCCGCCTGCGGTGTGCTCTGCGAAGCGCACCGACGCAGCACGAGCAACGGTGACGACTGTCAGGCGTACGCGTTCCGGCGCCTGGACCCCGCGGACGACACGGACCTGAGCGTCGAGTGCCACCTGCTCCGGGACACGGGGCTGTGCACGCCGATCGACTTTGCCGCCACCTTCTACTCGCGCCGGTACGAGTCGAGCCGCGAGTGCACCGACCCGACGCCGCGCTCGAACCCGCTTTGTCTCGAGGTGGCGGCCTCTCGCAACGACGCCAGGGTGATGGACTACGCCACGAGCCACCGCCTGTGCGCGCGCGGTCCAGGCGAAAAGGGCGTCTTGCCGAATCCGCGGTCGGCACTCGAGGTGCTTGATGCAAACAAAGCACACACCACTCTACTTGCCAGAACCTCACGTTGCGCGTGTGTTGCGCGTGTGTTGCGCGTGTGTTGGCAGGCGATGACCGCGGTGGCCTATGCGCGACGCCAGGGAATCTATTCCTTCTGGGCCTACAAGCCACCGACCACTCGAGGCGCGCCGCTGCGGACCCACTGGGTGGACAGCGCCGGCTCTCCCTTTTTCTACCCCACCAACGAGACGCGTTGCGTCCTGGTGGACTCGGTGCCGGGACGCGTGGCGACGAGCATGTTCGCTCGCCTCGAGCCCTGCGGCGCACGACAGGCCGACGGGCTGGTGTGCGAGACGGCGTCGGCGGCGCCCCCTCCGCCCCCGACGGCCGACACGGACACGTCCACGGCCACGTCTCTGCTGCTGCCGCCACCACCGCCACCACCGCCTCCGCCGACGGTGCGCGAGCGCTCCGTCCGCATCTTTGTCAACGAGCAGGTTCGACCGCGCACCGAGGCCATCTGCACCGAGGCCACGGAGGGGCGCGCGCACCGCGCAGCATGCCTCGAGATGGCCGAGATGCTCAAGGAGTGGCGCCTCGTCGGGACGGTCCCGGGGTTTGTCGGCTTCTGCGAACCTCAGGTGTGCTGGCACTCGTGCAACGGCGCCTCCGCGACCGACACCGACGGCTACCACGACTGTCGCCTTGGAGAGTGTGCCGACTCGCCGTGCCTCGACTTTTTGATCCGAGCCTGCGAACCGGAGACGCACGCCGAACTGCGGAGGCTTCACGACGGCGCGTGTTCGCTTGTGCCTCCCTCGCCACCGAGTCCGCCGCGCCCGCCGCCGCGCCCGCCGTCTCCCCCGTCGCCGCCTCCGCCGCCTCCATCCCCACCGCACGTCGACTTTGTCAAGCGGATCGCCGCCAACGAGATGAGCTGGCAGCCCGACTGCGAGCCGGTGTCTTTCCAGGAGTGCGCGGTCGTTCAGCAGCAGCACTCCGAAGCGGTGCGCCTTGGGCGCGTGCCGCGCAGCGGGCCTTGGACCAGTCTCAATCGCGTCGACGTGCGCGTGGCGTCGTGCGAGGGCGCAGAGAGCGACGAGCACTGCTTCCGGTGCAGACCCCGCTTCGAACCGCGACTTGCCACCCCCAACCCCCAACACCCAACCAACCATTCCTGCAGGGGATGCGCGTACGGCGGGCCAAATGGTGCCATCTTCACGTACCTGCTCGCGACGCACGAGCCGGCCATCGGCCGCTACAACCCGCGGCGTTGCGCGACCTCGATGCTGCCCTTCTGCGCGTGCAAGAACGGCGCGGCCCCGCCGCCGGCGGTACGACCGCCTCCGTCGCCCGCGCGTCTGCAGGGCCAGGACGACTGGGAGCACGTGGCGCTGCCGATGCCACCATTGCCGCTTGACGCCCTGCCGGTGGGCGGGCGCTTCTCCGGCATCGTTCGCGAGGTGGTGGCCGGGCGGCGGCTGCCAAATGCGGCGGTCTCAGGGCGGCCGTTTGAACACGCGTGCGTCGGTCCCGATACGGGCCGCGACACGTGCGCGCTCCACTGCGCGGAGGCGCACCTCTCGTGGCTCTACGCCTTCAGCGTGACGGGTCGCGCGTCGCCGCCGTCCCCACCGTCCCCCTTCCAGCCTCCGGCCGATCCCTCGCCTGCACCGCCCTCTCCACCTCCGCCCGGGGCCTTTGCTGGGTGCAACAACCTGTGCGCCTTTGCGCGCGACGGCGTCTGCTCCGACGGAGGCTTGGGCAGCATCTACCCAACGCGGTGCGAGTTGGCCACAGACTGCGCCGACTGCGGGACGAGGACCCCCGAGACGACGGTCTGTGCCAACTCGTGCCCGCTTGCAGACAACGGTGCGTGCAACGACGGCGGCCCTGGCTCCGACATCGTCCGCGAACCGATCACGGAACAGCCTACGGCGCTCTGCGGTTACGGCACCGATTGTGGCGACTGCGGCGTGCGCGTCGTGCTCTCCTTTGGGCCTGGATCGTTTGTCGCGTCGAGCGAGCCCACCCCGCCTCCGACTCCGGCGCCTCTTCCCCCCCCAAGCCCGCTTCCGCCCGCGTACACGGCGTGGTCCGGCTGTCGGACGGGCATCTGCCCTCCGATCCTCGCCGCCTCGTCAACGGCGCCCAACGCTTCCGAGTGCCACGACGGGGGGCCTGGGGCGGTCTCCGCGCTGTGCAACTACGGCGAGCACTGCGAGGTGTGTCCGCCACGCCCTGAGCTGGACCCCAACGGCTACGCGGGCAGGGCCTTTGCCAAGGACGGGGCGTGTCCGTGGCGCGACGACAACCCGCGGAGCGGGGATCCCTGTGTGGCTCCGCTGAACCCAGAGGACATTAGTCTCGGCGGAAACTTCCTGTGCAAGTTTGGCACCGACTCGTCGTGCCCCCCCACGCACTTTTACGTTTGCTCGGACCCGCAACGGCGAACGCCCGCAAGGTGCGCCGGCGTCGGTACCGGCGGTGTCGGCGGGCGCCGTCTTGGGGAGGGCGGCGAGGGTGACGACGGCGACGACGGCGACGACGGCGACGACGACGACGACGATGACGACGATGCGCCCAGCCCTCCCCCCTCTCCCAACCCGCGCCCGCCGCCGCCGCCGCCGCCGTCGCCACCGCCGCCGTCGCCGCGCGTCCCAGTCAAGCTCGACCAGTGCCTTTGCGAGTGCTTTGCGGGCGGTGGCGAGGACATTCAGTCGGACATTGGGATTCGAGCGCGCGCAACGCTCATCCACCCCGACGCGACGACGTACTCTGCCCGATCGATCCTCGTGCGCGGCCCGAGCCTGCGCGTCAACGCAACGCTGTGGATGCCGCACCACGACGGCTGGTACGACCGCGCCCCCGCGCTGGACATGAACCTGGCCCACCTGGCGTCGGGGTGGCGCCGTGCGCCCGACGACGGCGAGCGTCCCGCGCTTGCGAGCGCCGAGCTCGTGGTCCTTCGGAGCGACCCCGACCCGGGCGGGTCGTCCGGAAACTGGGAGGCCCACGCCAACGCCACAGGCGGCTCGACGCACGCCGCACTGCTTGCGCGCTGCGTGGGCGTGTGCGGGCTGGCCTTTTGGGAAGCCGGTCTGCCAAACGGCTACGTGCAGCTCGAGCGGCCTGCGGATGCCAATGCGCAGTGCGCCTGCTTTGGGCACCAAAGCGAAGGCGAAGGCGAAGGCGAAGGCGAGGCGTCGATCTTGCCGCCCGACGACGAGGACGCGCTCGAGTGGCTATCTGGGGCCACGAAGACCACGAAGGCCACGGCGGACGTCTACGCGGCGCACAGCATTCCCGCGCCGCGCGAGGTGGACGTCCAGATCGACGACTACGCCGCATTGGGGTACCCACAGACCACGGCTCCATTTGGGACGGCCTTTTACGCGCCGCTGCTCCTCCCCGCGGCCCCGGCCTCGACAGGTGGCGGTGGCGGTGGCGCCTCCGCGTGGAGCCCGACCTTCGGCGAAACGCTCGCGTCGGGACTGAGCAGCGCGGACCTTCCTGACGCCACGCGCGCGCAGATCCGATCGCACGTGCCAGGCTTGTCGTCGTCCGCTGCGCCCGCGTCCGCGTGCGTCGACGCGTGCACAAAGCTGCTTGGCCACACGATCCGCGCCGCGCGCTTTGCGGCGACCGCGGACGGCACCGGCGTGCCCGACTGCGAGTGCTACGCGCAGCCAGTGCTGACGCGCGAACGGCTGTCGACGCCGACCACCGGCTGGCAGCCCGTCGCCAGCCTCGAACGCATCCCCGAGTGGCTTGCCGTCCGCTTCTGCGACGGCGTCTCGCACGCGAGCAACGCGCTCACCACGTCGCTCGTGTGGAGCAAGGCTTCGGGCACCTTTTGCCTTGGGCAGCCGTCATTTGGAGGACACGTGCTGGCGGCGTCGCAGGTGGGCTACGACGCGGCGGAGCGCGCTTCCGGGCTTCCAAACGACCTGACGTGCAAGCGGCGCTGCGAGAGTGACGAGCAGTGCGTCTACGCGCAGATCTTCGAAACGACGTGGGAGGCCCTGCAGGCCATCCACGCGCTGCCACCGCCGCCCTCGCCGCCTCAGCCACCAGGCAGGCCGCCTCCGCAAGCCCCGCCGTTTGATCCTCTGCCTCCGCTGCCGCCCAGCCAGCTTTCTGAGGAGCCTGCACGGCGCGCGTGGAGCCCGCGACTGGACGCCGGCGAGGTGCCCTCTCCCAGCGCGACGGACGCGGGTCGCTTCGTCGTCTCGTGCGGCATACAAAACCAAAACCTGGCGGCGCCCGACGCCCAACCGCCCACTTGCGGCGGGTTCAAGAGCGACGTCTTCGTCGGCGCGCAGGGGCAAGTCGTGGAGCTGGCCGCGCGGCTCAACGGGCGGGGCACGATGCAGCGCTCGCTGTGTCCGTTTGAGTGTGCGCCGAAGCTGGAGAAGCACGGCGCGGACGCGTTCATGCACGCTCGGTTGGCAGTCGGGGAGCCGCTCTTTGGACTCCAGTACCCGCGGCTTTTGAATGGCGACGGTGCCAGCGGTGATGCTACGGGCGGCGAACCGGCGCTCGTGCCTACGGCGGAGCCCGTATCCGACGTCACACAGAGCGAGTGCGAGAACAGCTGCACCGAACGCCGGTTTGTGGGCTGCGCGCACGCGCTCTGGGTCAACGACCAGGCCGGCATCGTCGGGAAGGCCTCGCGGACGCAGCGAGGAATGACGCTGGGACCCCTCAGGCTGCCCCGGGCCGACCTCACCAATGTGACGGCGTTCGCCATCAAGCAGCCCAATGTGTGGTACTACTGCGACGAGGGATACTACACGCGCTGTCGGGTGCCAGGGAGCAACCACACGTACCGGAGGGCCGCGGGCCTTGGTCTCGACGGGCGCGACTACCCCATGGGCAACCGACCCGAGTGTCAGACTGGCGACGACGTGGTCTGCTGGCCTGAGGGCGAGGGCACTGAGTCTCCCGAACTCGTCTTCGGCGGCAGCAATGACCCCGCCGACAGCGGCAGGGGCACGTGCTACCACTTCATGGCGGCGCGCCGCGGCTCGGTGCAGCGCCTCTGGCGGTCCTTTTACGACTGGGCGCGTGCGACGGTCACGCTTCGGCACGTGACCGATCTCGTGCCTTCGATGCGCCACGTCATGGCGACCACGCCTTCGGACGCCCTCTCCTGCGAGCAGATGGGCGTCGACGGGAGCCGGACGACGATGTGCTTCTTCTGGAACGAGTTCGACGCCGACGATCTTGCTTGCTACCCCAACAGCGACTTTAGCAACGTCATCACGCCCACGGTGCTGCTCCAAGAGCTCGGTGAAGTGGGCGGCCTGTTGCACGTGCTGCCCGACTACCCGCGACCCCCTCTTCCGCCGCTGCCGCCCGCCTCGCCGTCGCCCCCGCCCCCGACCGACCAGTTCCGGTGCGCGATGACGCAGGACTACAACCTCGAGTCGGCCGCGCCCTGCTGGATGTGGACCGAGGGCTGGCCCCCTTGGACCGCGCACCGCGGCGTGCACTCGCCCCTCTCCAACGGGAGCGCGTGCAGCACGACCCGCGAGGTGCGGTGGGACGGCGGGTTCAACCAGCCAAACGTCCAGAACGACGCGTACGACGAGTCCGTCACGCCCACCGGGCCGCCCTTTCTTGAGTGCACCTTCGCCACCAACCCCGACGAGTGCTGTCGCGTTCGGTCGGTCTTTCGCATACCAGAGAGGGTGGAATCCGACCCTCGCACCCACACCACCTGGCAGGACCTCCGCAGACTGCCGCATTGCGAGCTCGCGTGTCGGCAGTTCCGCCGCGCCAGCGCGGAGGGACAGTGCATGCCGATTGACACGGAGTGCGAGTCGCACAGCACTCTGGCGGCTCTGGGAGTCGATGCAACGCGAGTCGTGGCGGGTGGAGCGCAAGCGCCAACCCCTAAAGGGGAGCTATCGGGCCCGAGCCGGGACATTGTGGGCAAGGGCGCGTGGTGCCTTTGCAACGCCTTCGAGCGGTCGTTTGACGCGACGCAGACGCTCTTTGGTCGGCGCGCCAGGCGGCTTGGTGAGGAGGAGGACGACGGCGACCTTTTGCCACCACCACCGCCGCCGCTGCCACCGCTTCAGATCGACACGCGCGCGGACCACATGACGCCGCAAGCCGACGACGCGTGCCTCAAGGAGATTGTGCGCGTGCAGCTGGATGCGTTGGGGTACCACCCCGACGACGCGGATGTCTGCGCGTACGTGGACAAGTCGCGCGTGGAGCAGGTTCGGAACGAGACGTCGACGTACTGCAACAGCTCCACGGCCAAGACGAGCTGCTGCAAAGTCGTCGTCGGCGACTACGAGACGCGCTCCGAGGTCGTCTTCGGGGTCGCGGGCACAGGGCAGACGCGTCGCGAGTACCTCACCACCGACGCTCCTTCGGAAAGCCGCGGCTTTGCGGTGGGCGACCTGAACGCGGACGGGCGGGCCGACGTGGTCGTCGGCACTCGCGTGTACCTGAGCCGCGCCGCCTCTGGGATCAACGCCTTTTCGGACGAGGCCCCGCTCGACTTTGACGCGTACGGCAGGGGGCTGGACTTTCGCGTCGTGACCGTTGCGCACGTCGAGTCTGGGACCAAGCCGACGCCCGACCTGATCGTGGTGACCAACAGCGGCGAGAAGCGACTGTACCTGTCGCACGAACGCGCGCCCGGCGATCCGCCCACGACCTCTCAAAACCATTCGTACCAAGAGCCGATCGTCTTTGGCTCGCGCGCCGAGGACACGCGCGCATTTGTGGTCACGCGCAACCAGGGCCGACTCGTGGCCATCCACGGCCACGCCGACGAGTACCGGCGCAGGATCCCGCCTCCACCGTTGCCTCCCGTTCCACCACCACCCTCGCCGGCGCCGTCGCCACCAGCACCAGTCGAAGGGCAGACATGCGACTCGGCAGTGGCGGGTTCCTGTGTAAGCGCCACACTCAGGTGCTGTCCAAGGCCCGAAATCGTCACGACGCAAACTGCGGGCCATTGTGTCGACCTGGACGGAGGCACCTGTACTCCAGTCTTTGACTTTCTGGGGCTTCAGATTGGTTCCAACTGCATATGCACAGGCACGACACGGACCATGCACTTCCGTTGGCGTCACGACCTCGCAGAGTGTCTAGATGATTCCGCCTGCAATCAGCCGGGCTGTGCCGATTGGACTGATTGGGCCCCAGGAAGTGCGTGGATGAACTTCTATGGTGGGGCCACGTGGAAACCTCGCTCCGACGACTATGGTTGCAATCCTGGGGCCCTGGGAAGCTGTAATGGAGAATGCGCACCCGCCGCCTCCGGGCGCCGTCTCGAGGGCGCGGAAGCAAGCAGCGTTGCCGACCGCAACCCGACGCTTTCGGGTGGCGAGCAGACGGCGTACAAGAGCGGGTGCGACGCCTCCGAGGCCAAGGGCATCGTCACGATCAACAATGGCGGCATTGGTGTCGACGATGGCACGGTCGTCGACCGAGTGTACCTCCCCACCCAGTGCACGCGGGCCGCGGGGGCAAACAACCGCACGCTTGGGTACGAGCTGGGCGAGCGATACAACCTGGCGGCGCGCCCGGGCGCCCACTCGCAGCGCGTCGCCGCCGTCTCATACAGCAACCCTTCCGGCGCACCAAACGATCCCAACCCGAGGCTCGACGACCTGCTGATCGTGGCGCTGCAGAGCGGAGGCCTCGCGGAGTTTCGCAGTGTGGTCGGTGCGCCCGAAACTGGCTCCTCAGCGGAAGATGCCGAGGACGCTGGCGCGGAGAACCGAGCCCTGATCCTCCTAGAAGGCTTGCTTGGAGGCGCAAACTCTGTCCGCTCCATTGCCACGCGAGCGCCGCGCGAGGCGACTGAATCGACGCCACACCAACCACTGCTGATTGCCTTTGGCACGGACCAGGCGCAGAACGTCCTGGTGCGCGTTCCCGTCAAGACGTACTACGCAGCCGCGCGCTGCGAGGACACGTGCGCCAACGCGACAAATGGCGTGTGCGACGATGGATCTCCGTCAGTGTTTCCGTACCAGTCGAAAGAGGAAGCGCAAGTCGCTTCTTGTGATCCGGGCACCGACTGCTCCGACTGCGGGGCGCGCGAGGGGATGGTCCGCAGCCGACTCGACTGGGCCCGAATGGACCAGTGCCGTTTTGGAGACGCACACGCGACAACCGTCGCACTGTCTTGGTTCCCGTCGCACGCGACCAACGAATCCCGGCTCCTCGAGATCAATCAGAGGGATGGCGTGGTGGTGCGGGCGGGCTTGTCGTCGCCCTACATCGTGCCCATGGCAGAGGAGTGTGCCGCGCTCGACAACGAAACGGCGGTCGTTCAGCTCGTGCCCACTGCGAGGAGCAAGCATGTGGCGGGGGGCGCCGTCGCGGACTTTGACGGCGACGGGGTGCTCGATGTTATCGTCCACCGCCGCGGGCGCAAGCCCAGTTGCGCGAGCGTGTGCCACGGAGCCGGACGCTTCGGGCACGACAGCTTCCTCGAGGTCGAGTCCTCTGGAGATCGCGAGTTTGTCTGCTACTGCGGGCCATCGTACGAAGCGATGCGGCACCCCGGCCCTCCGCCGTCACCCCCCGAGTCACCACCCGCGCCAGTCTCGCCGCCGTCGCCGCCGCCGCCACCGCCCTCGCCGCCGCCACCCCAGCCGCCACCGGCGCCGTGAGTGCTAACAATTCTTAACATGGGACCAACTCAGCTTAGCTAGCTAGTCTGCACATGCCTCTTCTTGGCAATACGATACAGTCGCGCTTTCTTTGCCTTGCATGATGTGTCTGTGGCAGGCTTGTTCGGCCATCTGGGGTCTGTGTTCTGCTTAGCGGACAGCCGCTCGCTCCGGCATCTCCGAGACCGCCGCCGCTCCCACCCGCGCCTCCAAGCCCTCCTTCGAAGCCCCCGCCACCACCCTCCGCGCCCAGTCCGCCTCCGTCGCCGTCGGCCCCGCCTGGCTCGCCGCCCCGATCGCCGCCGCCACCCTCGCCGAGTCCGCCACCGCCGCCACCGCCGTTGCCGCCCGCGCCACCCGCGAGTCCGCCGCCGCCCGTCCCACTTCCCGGAATGCCTCCAATGGGCGAAGACGGGTTCTCGCGCGTCCTTTGGTTCGACGTGCCGCGGAACGGCTCTCTCGCCGAATCCTTGCGCGGGGAAAACGGAGTGGCGTGGCAGCCGCACTCGGTCCGCGTGCTGAAGAGCCAGAGCGGCTTCGAGGACGAGTTCATCGTTGAGTCGATCCACGTAATCGACGCGCCTTGCCCACCGACAGGCACCACGGGTGCGCACGTCTACGGGCGCAACGCCCGATCCTTCCTGACGCTGGGAGGCCAAGTCGAAGGCAAGGGGACCAACCCGAACTGCCTTTACGGCGAACTCCCCCACGTGCGCACGCACCTGCAGCTTGCCGAAGAATGCGGCACGACGATTGTCGCGGCCGAACCGATCACGTCGGCCGGGTTTGAGCCCGAGTGCGTGGCCGTGCTGCTCGCCGTGCCGTCGCGGCGTGAGCTGTTCAACCGGCTCATGGCTCAAGGCCGCCCGCTCGCGCACCCGCTGTGCGACACACTCACAATCAAACACCTAACAGACCAGTTTAGACATTAACGGTCAGCGGTGCGTCTGGTCTGGCAGGCGCATCGAGGTCAACTACACAGTCGCGACGCACTCGAGGGACGCCCTCAACGCGACCGCGGCCAACTGTGCGCTCAGCCAGATTCTGGCTGAGAACCACCGACGCGACCTCACGTCGCAGCGCGAGCTGCAGGAGCTCTCCGAGGCGCGCTCCGCGTACGAGCGCGTGCGCACGTTCCGCATGTCCTACGAGCGCGCCGTCATGGTGCAGGATGGAAGAGATCCACAGGATGCCGCGCTGCTGCTGGGGTCCGTGCACGGCTTGCTCGAGGAGGAGCGGGGCAACCTCTCAAGGGTGGAGCGTCTGCAGGCCGCGATGGACGTCTGCCCAAATGGTCCGACGTCCGAGACGACCTGTGGCCGCTCCGCAACGGCCGCGCCCGACCCGTGGCTGGACGAGGGCGGCCGGCCGTGCCGCGGCAACCGCACGCGGTCCGCGCGGTTCGAAGACTTTTGCGCCTTTTGGGAGAGCACCGTGAACCTCAACGCGGTGGAGGACGAGGAGCGAAGGGATCTTCAGGACGCGAAGCCGCACTGCATCGCTGAGGACGGGCGAACCGTGCTGCGCTGCTCGGCGACGGCCGACCGCGTCGCGCGCGCCGGTGTCTACGAGCTGGTCGAGTGGTTCCGACCGGACCGGGCGTACTGCGCCTACGACTTCTTTCGCAAGCGCAACGTTGATGGGGAGGACGCGGTGCGCAGCGAGTCGGCGTGCCTCGCGCAGATGGCCGAGCGGAACCGGACGTGCGCCGTCGAACAGTGCAGCCAGTGCAAGGGCGCGTGCACTTACCCCAACGCCAAGACGGCAGCCGCCGTCTATCAATGCTTCACGCCACAAAACGGGTACAGCTCGTTCTACTGCCAGCACTCCTCCGACGCGGGCCAGCTCATCCGGTCCCGCCACGGCGCCGTCCGGCGCGACGGGTACCCAGGCGTCCCGGAGAACGTGTTTGCCGAAGCGTACGAGGTGTGCACGTTCAACGAACGCGGCCGCGTGCCTCGCGACTCGGTCTCATGCAGGAAGACGCACCGGCACGACGACGTTGGCGTCTTCGTGCCGGGATTTGACAGCGCGGGCAACCAGATTGCGAGGCGCGGGTACATGGTGACCTGCACCACGGACAGCGACTGCTTTGCCAGGTGCGCCGGTCCGCACCCCATCTCGGGCGAGCAGTGGTTTTGCCAAAAGCGGTACGAGCTCTACGACTTTGCAAACGTGAGCGAGAACGGCAACGTGCGGTTCTGGGACCACGAGGACAGCAGCAGCAGGCTCTTCGACCCCGACCGAGACGAGATGCGCGCGAGGGGCGACGTCGGCATCTGCGTCGATCTCAACATGCAGTACCAGCAGACGTGCCCCCGAAAGTCTTGGAACCAGTTCGTGGAGGTGGCGGTCGGGTGCACGGACCAGTACATTGCGCCCCTGCTGTGCGGCATGCCGGTTGAGCGCGTCGGGCCCGACGGCTCGGGTGCCAGCGTGGCGGGAGGGCTCGAGGCCCTCGTCACCTACCCGCGGACGCTGGTCGAGGCGACCAAGACGGCTGCGGCGATCAAGTGCGGCGACCCCATCAGCTGCATCAATACGTGTCGCTACTTGGAGCGCACGAGCCGCGACGGCGCGGGGGCACCGCAGAGCTGCATGCTGTACGTCACGCGAATCGAACCTTTTTGCCCCCTTTCTTCTGGTTTGGAACTTGCTCCGATTTTGCGCCTGTGCACAGGTGCGACCTGCCCTGCCCCAACAACATCATCTCCTCGGCCACCGACCTCTTCTTTGCGATTCGAAACGACGTCGTGATGGCCGTGGCGCTCATTGCCAAGTGCTTTGCCGAGGGCGGGCTGCGCAAGTGCGTTTGCGCGATCGCGCGCCAACTCGAACCGCACTGGCTCAAGGTCAACGACGACGAGTACCAGAAGTGCCAGAAGGGCAACGCGATCAACCTCATCATGGACGTCATCCTGCGCGAGACGGGGGACGCGCTCTCCGGCGTGATCAACGACCAGATCGTGCGCCCGATCAACGACGTTATCCCCGGCGACGGCCCGCTGGACGAGGCGTGCTTCGACTTGGGAAGCCGCACGCGCGGCCCGGAGCGGCGCGCCGAGTGCGCCAACTACCCGGGCTTTGAACGGCCCGAATGCGAAAGCCCGCCACCGGGCTCGGGCGACGAAGCCATCTGCTACTACGACCGAGTGCACACAATCTGCGACAGCGAGGAGCACACGCGTGGATACGAGGAGCTCTTCAACCTTGGGTACAACGACACCGACGACCTGAGGCAAGAGCTCATGACGGCCTTCGGCGCGAGCTACAGCGACTACGCCCCGGCGATCACGGACCTCCTCGAGATCGCCGAGCGCGACCCCCGCGACTTCTCCTACCCCCGCGACATTTGCCAGCGCAACTACATGAAGCACGAGATCACCATCGACATGGCCATCACCGCGTGCCTCTTTGCGGCGCTCGACGGGCTCTGCAGCGAGGTGGACAGCGAGGACGTCGAAACGTTCTTGCGGAGCATCGAGTGGAAGCTGCCCGACGTGCGCTTCGACTACACGGTGCACCCGCCGCCACCGCCCCCGTTCACCGCGTCGTCCTACGCGTTTGCAATGGAGGAGGACGGGGAGGGCGTCGAGGAGATGCACAGCAAGATGAACCAGTGGTACCCGACGTTGCAGCACACGGCGATGAGCAGCATCGGCTCGAGGACCGAATCCTACGGCCCTGAGGCCGTCGTGACGCCGCACCAGCTCACCAAGGCGTTTCTGGCGACGCGCGGCTTCCACAATCCCGACGGGCTCGCCGCGCGCATGGTGGCCGCGCGCCACACCAACAGATGGCGCTACGCGTGCGCGGAGCTCGTCAAGTACCTGGACGACTACGCAAGCGCGGCGTACGGCTCTGAGGGGCGCGGCGGCGAGAGCGGGAGCTTCTCAAACCCGCAGGGCTACTCGTCGCGCTACGACCGCAACAAGCTCGTCTACTGGGCGCTGCTCTACGAGTCCAGCTACGACCACGACGACGCGCGGCGGTCGCAGGCCATCGAGCCCCTGCGGCTCTACTCCGAAATGTGCACCGACCACTGCTCGTACCGCGTGCCCGTGCCGGAGCGCTTTGCAGAAGCGGTTCACTCGACTGCGCCAAGCGACGGCGACCCCGTCGAGTGCGTCGATCTCGGACCGCTCGCGAGCTACGGCTCTCTCCGCCAGCTCCAGAGCCGCTACGGAGGCGCCTCGTGTGGCGGGACCGGCGCAAAGGAGCCACGCTTTGGGGAGGACCACACGGTCGCCATCCACTGCGACGGCCTTGGGTCCAGCAGCGCGGGCAAGGGCGTCTTCTTCCACAACGACGTGGCGCGGCGTGCGAAGGGGAGCCCTTTTCAGTACAAGCAGACTGTGCTCTGCAACCCAAACGTGCCGGCCCTCTCGCTGCGGCACGTCGTCGGCAACCCGCGCATCCCCGTCAACGGCGAGATCCGGGACTCGACCGGCCTGGCGGAGGGCATCGTCCCGACGCAGACGGGCCGGCGGCGGCGGCAGCGGCGGCTCTTCCTTCCCATCGTCGGCGCGCTCATCGCCGGACTCGTCGTCGGCGAGGCGGAGGCCAGCTCCACGGAGGGCATCGGAGGACCCGAGGGACGGTGGAACGATCTGGTGGTCACCGCCGAGCAACGCGGCGAGTCTGAGTTCTACGACGAGTACAACCGCTTCTCGCTGATGCGAATGGTCTACGTGACCAGCTCCCACGACCCCAAGACCCCACCAGGCGTCTACCGGCTGCTCGACGGCCCCTTCTTTCCCAGCTCCTCGTGCGTCGAGCTGCCCGACCAGGTCTGTGGCACCTCCGTCGACGCGCGCGGTGTGCAGCGGTCGGAGGTCGTCAACCCCAACGAGGCCTGGCCGACTCCCGGCTTCAAGGCCTTGGACGAGCTGGACGGGCTGCACGGGCGGTTTGTGACGGGGCGACGGGCACTGCTCCGCTCGCGATGCTCGCAGCACCTCGCGGACTACCGTGCCCCCGTCGAGGTCGAGCGGCAGCGCCTGCTCCTCAGCGCGCCGGCCTTCCCAGACGCGGAAGTGGGATGCAGACCCGAGAACGCGCAGCCCTACCTCTACCTGAGCGCGGGGTCCGACGCGCGAGGCATTCCGACGGCGTGCATCGCCTCTCGGCTCAGCCTCGTGGAGGACGACCAGCTCACTTACGGCGGCCTGTTCATGGACCGGCTGACGACCCCCCCACCGCGGCCCGAGCCGCCGCCTCCGCCGCCGCCACCAAAGCCGCCCTCTCCGCCAGCGCCGCTGCGTCCACCCACGCCACCGCTGCACCAAGACCCCGACGCGGTGCGCGCCACGCTGCGTACGCACCAGGCGCGCTTCTGCGATACGGTAATCTCACAATTCTCAAACCTCAAACCCCTGCTTAGTACAGCACGCAGGCGTGCTACTGCAGACCAGCACGTGGCAGGTCTACTACCTCAGCGCCGCGACGCGCTGCGCGGAGCTTGCCGCCGCGCTCCAGGAGCGTGTCCTCGTGTACGACCTCGTGCCCGCGCCGCCGCCTCCGCCGCCACCGCCGCCGCTCGCCGAGACGCTGACCACGTCGATCTCCTCCCCCCCGCCGTCCACTCCGTCTCCGCCCTCTCCGCCACAGCCGCCCGCGCCACCACCCTCGCCACCCCCGCCCTCGCCACCTCCGCCGACGCCGCCGCCGCCGGGCGTGGCCAACGTCGAGATTGTGCACGCGATGCTCAGCACACAGCTGCTTTCCGACGACACGGGCGACACCTCCTTCGGGCGGCGCGCGCGCGAGCGCCAACGCGCGCGCCATCTGAGCACCGCCTTCGACTTTGACGCCGACGTGGAGGCGGCGGAGCGCTCGCGCGTGTCGGCGCGCGCGCGGTGCACGGACGCCCTGCAGGCCAGCGCGCCGCTGGTGTGCGCGACGGCCACGGAGCCGTGCCAGTGTCTCGGGGGGCTGCAGCACTGCAACCCGCACCCGCAGTACAGCTTCCCGTGCGGCTTCGAAGAAGCAGCCTGGGCGGAGCACGCGACCGCCAAGGCGCGCTGGGACATGCTGGAGCCGCGACTGTTGCTCGACATGAGGAGCCCCTCGAGGACGCGCGGCGCGTACGTCTGGGCCGTGGAGATCCACCTATTCGCCGACGACGACCACACGGGCTCACGGCTCTACCTGCCGTACAATGGCGACGGGCGCAACCAGCGTGGTGGGGTTCCGATCGAGTACGGGTACCGGATCCGGCTGCTCCAGGAGCACGGCGCCGAGACGGAGACCCCGTGCCTTTCGATGTCGGCGCAGGCCTACCAGGAGTACGACCCCGTCCGCGTCAAGCTCGGTCACCCGCAGCAGCACATTTGCGCGGCCGCGCTCGCCAGCGACGGCGCGCTGCTGGAGCTTGCGCAGGCGCGCTACGTCGAGCTGACGCTCCCGGGGCCCAACCGACAGATTTACGTCAAGACCGTGCGCGTCGTCGAGCGCGCCCTTCCCGACAGCGCGCTGGCCATGAGCCCGCCCACACCCCCAAGCCGGGAGTCGCAGCTCGACGCCGGCGCGGACGCGCTACCAAGGCACCCTCCGGAACTGCCGCCCCCCGCCGCCCCGCCGCGCGCACCGGAGCCCCCCGCACCGCCGCCAATCGACGTCGTGCCTGCGGGCGAATGCGCGTGGCGCAATGGCACCGCGCTCAACCTGACACTCCTTCGCGTCCAGCCGCGCGCCGTGGAGCCGTGCGGCTGGACGCCGGCGCAGTGCTGTCACGCGGCGCGCGACGTCCAGCGCCGTTCGGCTGAGGACGTCAACGCGTTTGTGCTCGACGCGGCCGGGTGCTGCACGCTGCTCTCGGCCGCGCCCGCGCCCGCGCCCGCGCCCGCGCCCGACGGCACGGCAGTGCTCTCCTTTGAGCACTACTCTCCCACGGTCTCGGTGGACTCTGAGAGTGTGCAGGGCGCCATTGCACAGTATGGCCGCGAGGCAGGGGTCGGATGGGTGCTCCGCGCCGACGTGGAGCGTGACTGCACGTCGGAGAAGGTGCACAGCGGCCCGCTTTCTCAGACCGACTGCGTGATTGCGGCCGCGCTGGACGGTGCTGATGGTGTCGGCACAAGCACTGCAGTGGCCGTCTCCGCGCAGCCACACCTTGCCGTGGGCACGTGCATTGCGACGTACAATAATGACGACGACGAAGACGACACCAACAGCACCAACAGCACCGTAGACCGTGCCGCCATCTACTGGAACTTTACGTCGGTCGAGATGGCCTTAGACCTCTGCAGACCAGAGGCCTCGTTAACCACCTCGTGCCTGTGCTACCGATCACCACCGCGTCCGCCCACTCCGCCGCCGCCGAGTCCGCCGCCACCCTCGCCGCCGCCCTCGCCGCCTCCGCCCTCGCCGCCGCCGCCCTCGCCCTCGCCCTCGCCGCCGCCGCCCTCGCCGCCGCCGCCCTCGCCCCCGCCGCCCTCGCCCTCGCCACCGCCGCCTTGCCCTTCGCCGCCACCGCCCACGCCTCCGCCGCCCTCTCCACCACCGCCCTGGCCACCGCCACCATCGCCGCCACCGCCATCACC
>MDTA01073895.1_pt1 | contig 29096 bp, 26 predicted proteins | sample 811151 | NCBI WGS metagenome assembly MDTA01 (sample SAMN05326648, study PRJNA326480) | marine metagenome | isolation source: seawater | place: Indian Ocean: South | collected 2010 | reverse complement strand
GCCTACATTTTCGGATTTAAGTGGGCACTAAAAAGAAATTATGAGGCAATAGTACAAATTGATGCAGACTTATCTCACGATCCAGCTGACATACCCAGATTAATATCAAATCTAGATAATTATCAACTTGTTATTGGTAGTAGGTATATTAAAGGTGTAAGCGTAGTGAACTGGCCTATTCGCAGACTAATAATAAGTTACGGTGCAAACCTATATTCAAGTATAATTACTGGAATGCCTATAAAAGATTGCACAGGTGGTTTTAAAGCATGGCGTCGGGAAGTCCTGGAATCTATAAATTTAAATAAAATTCGGTCCCAAGGTTATTCCTTTCAAATTGAAATGAATTTCAGAGCATGGATAAAAAAGTTTAAGATTCATGAGGAGCCAATTATTTTTGTAGATAGAACAATTGGCGAATCAAAGATGTCAAAAAAAATAATGCATGAAGCTATTTGGATGGTTTGGCGTTTGAGAATTTGGAAAATATTTGGATTGTCATAACACTAAATTTTGAATATTTATTATGAATGTCTCTATTTGTATAGTTACTCTAAATGCTAGATTTTTACTGAAAAAATGTATTAACTCAATACCAATTGCAATGGCCGAACTCAGTTATGAAATTATTATAGTCGATAATAATTCTTCTGATGGTACAATAGAGATGCTTCAAACCTTTTATCCAGAAATTATTTTGATTCGAAATCTAAAAAATGACGGCTACACAAAGCCTATGAATCAAGCTTTAGAAAAAGCTCAGGGAGATTATTTGTTACAATTAAATCCAGATACAATTCTTAGTCATGAATCAGTATTATTATTATTTCAATATATGGAAGCTCACCCAAAAGTCGGAATATGTGAGCCAAGAATAATTGGAGATAACGGTCTATTTCAATACTCATCTAGAAGAGGAATCGCAACACCATGGGCTACAATAACTTACTTTTTAGGTTTAAGTACCATTTTTTCAAATAACCCTAAATTCACACAGTATCGTTTAGAGCATCTTGATGAAAATATAATTTCAGAGGTTGATGGGGTCAGTGGCACATGTATGTTTTTTAGAAGATCTGTTTTAAAAGAGGTCGGATATCTAGATGAACGATTTTTTGCTTATCAAGAAGATAGTGATTATTGTTTGCGAGCAAAAACGAAAGGGTGGAAAATTATTTATAATCCAATAACAACAATTTATCATTCGAGGGGCCATGGCGGTTCAGGAACTCAACCCATGAAATCTATTTTTGAGTGGCATAGAAGTTACTATCATTTTTATAAAAAACATTTAGCTAAGGATTACTTCTTTTTGTTTAATTGGCTTTACATTTTAATGATGGTAGGGAAATTGATTTTCACTGAGATTAAACATATCCTAAGAACATAGTGTATTACCAAATTATAGAAATATAATTAGATTATGTTAGAACAATTTACAAATTTTGATTGAGAAATATATTAACACATGAAATTATATTATTTACCTTTTGAAAAAGATCTCAAGGACTTAGATACTCGTATTTTAAATGTTGAATTAATAAATGACAAAAGTCCCGATATGATTAAGGACCTAAAGGCCTTAAAGAAAGAAAGATTAAAGCAAATTGAAAAGATATATCCCAACTTGACAAGCTGGGAAAGAGTTCAATTGGCCAGACACCCTAATCGGCCATATTCTTTAGACTATATAAAATATTTCTCGCCTGATTTTATTGAATTGCATGGAGATAGACATTTCATGGATGACCCAGCAGTAGTAACTGGTTTTGGATATTTGGGCGGAAAAAAAATAGCGTGGGTTGGTCAACAAAAAGGTCGTAGTACTAAAGAGAACTTAAAAAGGAATTTTGGAATGATGAGACCTGAGGGATATAGGAAGGCGCTGAGAATAATGCGTTTAGCTGAAAAATTTAATTTACCGATAATTACGTTTATTGACACTATGGGTGCTTATCCAGGAATTGGAGCAGAGGAAAGGGGCCAAGGAGAAGCAATTGCACGCAACTTAATCGAGATGTCCTCAATAGAAGTACCCATTATTGGTGTTGTAATCGGAGAAGGCGCCAGTGGCGGCGCATTAGGTATTGGATTATGTGATTGGTTCCTGATGATGGAAAATACCTGGTACTCAGTCATCAGTCCTGAGGGCTGTGCTTCAATTCTATATCACGATGCTTCAAAAGCAGAGAGCGCAGCTGAATCATTGAAATTAATTCCAAACGATCTAAGAAAACTTGGTATCTGTGATGATGTAGTCTCTGAACCTGAAGGAGGCGCTCATCGTAATTTTGAAAAATCTGCAAAGTCACTTGAAACAGCTATTTTAAATGGACTTGCAAAATTTTCTAAACATACTCCAGATCAATTAATGGAAAATAGGATAAAAAAATACAACAAACTGGGATATTTTAAAGAAACTTAATGATAAGCCATTCTCATATTGTGAAAATATTTTACAAAGATGTAGATAAAATGGGAATTGTTTACTATTCTAGGTATTTTGAGTATTTCGAAGAATCAAGAACAGAATTATTAAATAATATTGGTTTAAAGTACTCCGCAGTCGAAAAAAAAGGGATAACACTTCCAGTAATTGACGCGTACGCAAAATACCTAAAAAATTGTACTTTTGAAGATGAAATTATAATTGAAAGTGTTGTTGAAAAAATTCCAAAGTCTCGTTTAAAAATTCTATATAACATAAAAAGAAAAAAAGATAGGGTTTTAATTGTTCAAGGCTACACTACCCATGCTTTTTTGAATGCATTTGGAAAGCCCATTAGGCCACCAAAATTTTTTATTGATAAAGTAAAAACTTATTTCAAGTAAGTCTCTTATGGTGTTCCGAAAAATTTTATTATTTCTTATAGAAGGATAAAAAATCAGAAATAAAATTTTCTATTATCAATAATCTCTGCTTTATTTTTCAGACCTGAGATCCAGGATTGGAAAATTTGATTTTGTTTTTGATTATAAATATTGTTTTGAATGACATCTTTCTTAATTTGAAAATCTGCAGTATCCATTTTTGATTGCTCTAAAAGTTCAACAATGGCATGTCCGCGATTTGTTTCCAAAGGTCCAAGGAGTTCTCCTTTATTTGCGGAGAGAAGTGCACCAATTACATAATTGCTTTTGTTTATTGATTTAAATCCTTGGCTCAAAGTCTTTGTTTCATTTAGGATAACCTCAATATTTGCATCTAGTTTTTCAAATTCATTCAATGATTTGTTTTCAGATGTAATATCTATTAACATAGCATTTGCTTTATCTAGTGTTGCCACTTTTAATTTTTTCATCTGAACTTTATTTTTTAGTTGTTCAATAACATCTTCAAAAGGCGATATTCTTGGCGGAGTAATATTCTCAAGGGCAAAAACTGCAAAAAACCTATCGTTTTCTAGTATACTTGATACATCCCCTACATTTGATCTAAAAGCAAATTGGACTGCACTTCGGATTGCTCCTAATTTTGGAATAGATATTGAGTTTTCATCAAGATTTGAATAAGTACTAATGTCAATGTTATTACTATCAGCTGCTTTCTCAAATCCAAAGTCTTGAGCATCGTAACTAAATAATGTGGCATTTCTTTTAAGTGTGTTTAATGTTGTTGCGCTAGTCTCTATTTTCAGTAATATATGTGATGCAAGGACCTCATCTTCTTTATTTACGGCACTCCTCTTTTGACGTACGTGAATTACATGATAACCAAAGTTTGAAAGTATTGGGCCCAAGACTTCACCAGTTTTTGCTTTAAAAGCGGCATCTTCAAATGGCTTCACCATACTTCCTTTCTTAAACCAACCTAAATCACCACCTTTATCACCTGCATTGCCGGGATCATTGGTATATTCGTTAGCTAAAGATGAGAAATCTTCCCCATCCTTGGCTCGCTCAACTAGACTCTCTGCCAGCAATTTGACAGACAGTGAATCAGATTTGGAGGGTTCTTTTTCCCATAGGCAATATTTTACTGCTCTTTGTTCATTTAACTCAAAATTTTCTTTTGAATTATTGTATTCTTCCTCCAACTCTAGGTTAGTGGGAATGATATTTTCTTGAGATACAGATGCATTAGTAATATGTAACGCATTTATTGTGTAGCTGATATTTTGAATCATAAATTCTTTTTCTATTTCTCTGTTTGATACGACTATACTTTGATCAAGATACTGCTGCAGTTTAAAGTTTGGGATGTATGTATTTTTCATAAATAATTCAATAGGTGCCCATTCATCGCCTTGAGGAGAGGATAATAAAGACATATATTTATCCCGATCAAATTTTCCATCCGTTTGAAATTCAACATTTTGTTGTAGAAACTGAGGAGGATTATTCTCTAAATGATAAAGAACTTCATCATCTGTAGCAAAAAGACCCAAACGCTCTACCTCTTGGGTTACAAGGATGTCTTGAATTAAATTGTCCCAGGCTGTATTCCTGGCCCTGTTGAGGTGAAAATCATTGACAGTTTGCCCGGAGGTTCTGATTTGATTTAGTTCTTGGGTAACAAGCATGTTGAATCTATCTGGGGAGATATCATGTCCGTTAATTCTTGCGATAGTTGTGTTTGGATTAACTCTTCCTAGTAATTGATCAATTATATTTGCACCCCCAACAAGTCCACCTACAGTCATACTTAGCAGAAACATTGCTAAAAGAGCCCATAACACCACATGCATTCTATTTCTCATTGAAGTCATTATACCCATATAGAAGTTCCCAGTTTAATGTATTGTTAACATATGCTTTGGAAAAAGCTAACAAATTTATATCATGGAAAATGATGAAACAATGTGCAAGAATGATGTATTTTAAAGTAGGTAAATGATTAAATGTAAATCAATATTTGTTTCGAAACATGGTAGACCAGATGTTTTGGTATTAAAAAAACACTTCATCAGAGAGACACAAGAGAAAGAAGTAACAATAAAAGTCAACATGATTGGAATTAATTTTGCTGATTTAATGGGAAGAATGGGTTTGTATCCAGGGGCTCCAACTCCACCCTATATACCAGGATTTGAGGTTTCAGGATCTGTTGAAAAAGTAGGGTCTCATAAAATAGAGAATATGTTAGGAAGAAAGGTCGTTGGGCTATCAAAAATTGGCGGGGCTTATTCTACTCACATTAATATCCCATTTGATCAATTATTTCAGATAAAAGAAAAATGGTATGAGTTCGCTGCTGCAATACCAGTTAATTATTTAACAGCCTATTTTATGTTAATTCATCAATCGGGACTGAGAAAAAATGAGTGGGTGTTGATACATGGAGCCGGAGGAGGGGTCGGTATAGCATCAATACAAATCGCAAAAATCATTGGAGCAAAAATAATTGGTACCAGTTCTGCATGGAAACATGAAAAGTTGAAAAAAATTGGCGTAGATTATTTGATCGATTATAATAATCAAAATTTTGAGGACGAAGTTTTAGAGATAACCTCAGGTAGAGGTGTAGATGTCGCAATTGATTCTTTAGGAGGAAAAGCACTTGCACAAAGCTATTCGTCTCTTTCAGAGTTTGGCAGATTAGTATCTTATGGCTTTTCAAGAGCTGCCTTTGGAAATAAAAAGAACTACCTTAAAATTCTTCCCGAATACTTTAGTACACCTAGGTTTAATCCTTCTAATTTAATGATGGAAAATAGGGGCGTATTTGGTTTTCATTTGGGCTATCTTAGTAAAAGGCATGATTTGGTAAAAGAGTATGGAAACTTAATAATGGATTGGTTAAATGCTGGTAAAATTTCCCCAATTATTGATTCAACTTTCAATTTAAAAGATGCTGCTCATGCGCATCACTATATTTCAAGCAGAAAAAATTTTGGTAAAGTGCTATTATCAAACAAATGACATTATCCATGATTAGAAAAGAAATAGTTAATTGCAGAAAATGTGATAGACTTGTTTTTTTTAGAGAAAAAATAGCAAAGGAAAAAAGAAAGTCTTACATAGATTGGGAGTATTGGGGCAAAGGTGTTCCGGGCTTTGGAAAACCTAACAGTAAATTGCTTATTCTAGGGCTCGCACCTGCCGCACATGGTGCAAATAGAACTGGAAGGGTGTTCACCGGTGACAAGTCTGCTGATTTTTTGTTTAAGTGTTTATATCATGTCGGTTTATCAAATCAACCAAACTCCGATCATCTAAATGATGGACTTGTGCTATCTGGTTATATGACACCAATCTTAAAATGCGTTCCTCCTGGAGATAAGCCAACAGCTGAGGAGATATTAAATTGTTCTGATTTCTTAAAAAAAGAGCTAAAGTTTTTACCAAATCTTAAAATCATCGTAGGGCTTGGGAAAATAGCTTTTGATACATATTTAAAACACGTAAAAAGCATTCATCCAATTAAGATGAAGGATTATAAATTTATTCATTCTGTGGGATATAATTTGCCAAACGGAATAAAACTTTATGGTTGTTATCACCCCAGCCCGAGAAATGTCAATACCAAAAGATTAGATTTCAATATGATGATAACATTTCTGAGGAATCTAAAGGAAGAACTTTGAAAATAAAAATTTTGCTGATAATTGTCTTTTTATTTTATCCATTGTCTGGCGAATGGCTTCAATATGAAGACGTCGTTGTTAAATCCCCATTTAGAATTGCCTCATTGGGGAATATTAAATTATTTCCCAATGAAGATGCATTTATATTCAAGGGGAAAGATAAAAATTATAGATCACTATACAAGGTTTCGCTACCAAGTTTTGATACTTTGAGAATAATTAGTGGTGCTGAATTGTTATACAAAGGTGATACTTTAAACATTGATGATATAATAATTTCAAACTCAGGTACTTATATATTAATTATAAATAAAAAAAAACAAATTTGGAGACATTCTTTTTCAGGATCCTTTTATTTATTTGATATTCAAAAGAAAAAAATAACATCGCTAGGAAATGGCGATCCACATATTAGAAATGTAAAGTTTTCACCAAACGATAAACTAATTGCTTATGTCAAGAAGGATAACAACCTTTACACTTACGATATAGAAAAAAAGTTTGAACGGAAATTGACCAATTCTGGATCAGAAACAATAACTAATGGTCACTTTGGTTGGTTATATGAAGAAGAGTTATCTGGATATGATGGATACAGATGGTCTCCTGATAGTGAATTCATCGCTTATTGGGAGGAAGATGAGTCTATGGTAGAGGAATTTAATCTGCATGATGAACTGAAATTATATCCTGAATTAAAAAAAATTAAATATCCAAAAGTTGGAAGGTCCAATCCTAAGCTTAGGATAGGTATTGTTAGAGCAAAAGGTGGCGGAAGGAGATGGGTAAACACTAAGGACAAAAAGGAGTATTATTTACCATGGATGAAGTGGGTTAATGATGAAAAAATAGCATTTCTTAAGATTGATAGAATTCAAAAAGAGTGGAAACTTAAAGTATTAGATAAAAATAAGGGGAACCCTTTTTCAATTATTACAGAAAATGATAGAGATGGTTGGGTCGATAATGATGGACAAATATATTTCCTTGATGATGGTCGAGTCATTTGGATTTCAGAAAAAACTGGTTATAAGCACATAAGAATCGCCAAACATTCAGGAAGTAGAGAATGGCCTATCACAAATGGCGAATGGGAGGTTAAAGAAATAAAGCACATAGATGAGAATAATGAACTAGTTTACTTCACAGCAAATAAAGAGTCAACTTTTGAAAATAGATTCTATTCAATACGTTTTGACGGTACAGACATTAAACTTCTCACAAGTGAAAGTGGTGACCATCAGATAAAAATCAGTGGAACAAGAAAATATTTCATTGACACATATTCAAGTATGAAAAAACCAAAAACAATCATTTTGAAGGAAATAAAATCAGGTGAAACAATTACAATTATTGACACAACTGAAATAAAGCAGTTTTTAGATTATCAATGGTCTTTTCCTAAACTAATTAAGTTTCCTTCATTAGATAATCAAGTGACTTTAGATGGATTCATTATTTTACCATCCAATTATGATCCCCAAAAAAAATATCCAGTTATTATGCATGGATATGGAATGCCTGGAACTCAAATAGTATGGAATAGATGGTCAAATATTATTCATCAGTATTTTGCGCAGAAAGGTTTTCTTGTTTTTTCGATGGATACAAGAGGTATGGGTGGACGAGGAGAAAAATTTAAAAATCTAGGTTATGGAAATATAGCTAAATATTTAGCCAAAGATCAATTAGCAGGTCTAGAATACCTCATTCAAGAGGGCTATGCAGATAGGGGCAGGATTGGAGCTTGGGGAGCAAGTGGCGGAGGATACTTTACTTGTCTGATGTTGACTAAGAATGGTCCTTATTTCAAAGCAGGGGTTGCTATTTCCCCAGTAACTGATTTCAGATTGTATGATACTGCATATACCGAACGTTACATGGGCTTACTTAAAGATAATAAAGATGGTTACGACTCAACTAGCACATTGAAATGGATTTACCGTATGAATGGTAGTCTTCTTTTATTACATGGTAGTATGGATGATAATGTGCATTCACAAAATACATTTATGTTTGTCAAAGATGCTCTTGAGGCGAATAAGGACGTTGATTGGTATATTTATCCTGGCAAAAACCATGGGATCTATGGTGATGGATATAGGCAACATCTTTATAGAAAAATATTTGAATTTTTTGAACAAAAACTGTAAAAAATTTTTGAATATAACCAAATTACTTTATTTTTCCTTTTTTCAAGCTATTTTTTTGAAGAAAGAAAATTCGTAACTTTTGCAATGGGGCCGTAGCTCAGTTGGGAGAGCGCCTGAATGGCATTCAGGAGGTCGTCAGTTCGATCCTGATCGGCTCCACAGTTTTGCTCTTTGCTATAGGTTTTTAAAAATTCATTCTTTTGTTACATAGAAAAACCTTAATAGAGATATCAAAGTACACATAGACAAGATTCTTTTATTATTTTTGGATTTGGTGTTTTTGAATTAATCGAATTAAAATTTTGACAGATATTAATTAGATTATAAATAGTTTTAGGTAAAAAAAATATAAGATTAAAACCGTTTTCTACTCAAAAAAATAATCTATGAAAAGAGTATTACTTTACCCCAATATATCAATTTTAAAAAATCCAGAAAAAGATGTTTACTTACAATTTCTAAGGAAACTAATATTTTCTTTAAAATTAATCCGCAATGATATTTATTGGTACTGCATCATACCTGAGGTCGAAGGTAGAATGGCTCCTAAGGCAAAATACATTAAAAAATTTCTTCAATTTCCAAATATTAAATTTTTAGAAGTCTCATTACCTCAATCGCCAACTGATCGCTACCATTTTGACATGCTTGCTCTCTCAAAAAAAATCCAATGGAGGGATTATAGTATTGATGTCATCTTCACCAATATTCCTGAAATTATTACAAACCTTAAAACATTTTTTTATCACTTTACCAATCTTACACCAAAAGTTTTAGGGTTTTCCCACTGGGATGATAATCAACTTAAAATTGGTCATGGTTCGATGGATAATGAAAAACTCATTGGATTAATGGAAAGTGATGCCTTTTACTTTAACACCGAACGTGAGAAAAAAAACATTCTCGATTCTGCGCGGAAAATTTTCAATCGTTACAATGTGAGTCAATTATCTAAAAAAATCGATAATTTAAGATTACCGGTAAGATATCCAGATCAGATAAGATCGATGGAAAATAATTATTTAAGGATGATTGTTTTTAATCACCGCCCAAACCTGGAGAAAACTTTTCCAGAATTTACTAAGGCTATGAGTAAGCTTTGGAAGCGAAGACAAGATTTTAGAGTATGGATACCATACTACACTAAAAAGAAAAAAAAATACGAATGGCTATTCACCGAGGTCCCAATCACCAATATGGACAAATACTATTACGGGTTAGGCAGAAGTTATTTTGGTATTTCACCAGCACAGAAATTCGGTAACTGGAGCTCATCAACAGCTGATGGTTTGCTCAACGGGGTTCCTTATATCATGTATGATGATAATTATTATCGAGAACTAAACCCTAATGGAGATTTTTACAAAAATCAAACAGGCCTCTTGGAGTTAGTAAACCTCTATTTAGATGATGAAGATTATCGAAACAATAAAGTACAACAAGGAATAAAGCCGATATTCAAAAATTTAATTCTTGAAGAGAATGCAAAACAAATTGGAGATAAAATTAATGAACTGTATAGTTCGCACAGATCAATGAAAAATGACATCACCAGAGACATGATAAGATTGATAAAGATGGAGAGGAGAATAACTCAACGCCAGTTAATAAGTAAATTAGCAAGAAGGTGGGATTGGGATAGAAATATTAAATTTAACGGGTATAGAAAAACAATATTAGCAGATAGGAACATACATGAAGCATATGGAACATGGAAATCAGAATATGTCTTAGGTAAAGAAAAAAAGTTTCCATTGATCTAGGTAGTTTCGTAAAAATAAATAGTTTGCTCATTCAAAAATTTGCAGAAAAACTTTTTTTAATCAATTATACCATTGATTCTTGGTTTTTTAATTGGCCCATTTAACTTTAAAATTATCGCACCACCTTTTCTTGGAAGAGCTCGCTTGTTTTCTTTTTCCCATTCGTAGATTAGAGTTCTGAGCCCAATTGAAATTGGATTGATTGTAGCTACTGTTTGCTGAACTGATATCTTTGGTCCATCCTGACCCAATCCTTGTCTTAGTGATAAATCACCTTCGATACTTAATCTTAAAAAAGGAGATGCGAAAAGAACAGTGAACTCTCCCAGCCTTTCATTTAATATTTTAATATTAATTTTCATTAACTTGATTCGGAGGAGTCCATTCCATACACCGATTTTCTCTAGTATAGAATTAAAACTTGATTCTTTAGCCAATGCCTGAGGTAAATCTAATTCAAAATCTTTCAAACTAAAGTTGACATTTCCTTGATGAATAATAACGGAAGAGTCATCAAGTGTTCCGCTAATTGCAATATTGCTACTCTCAAAAATAATGTTAGCTAAACCAAATTTAAAAAAATCATTGATATTATCTTGTCGATTACCCTGAAAAGAGACATCATTTATTGAAAGTTGTCCGTTCTTTTGGAGCAAGTCAAAGAATACGGTGGAATCATCAATCACTACTCTAAGTTCATTTGAAAAGTTTTGTGATATTTTTGAAGCACCAATTTTTATATTCCAAGGTACCTCTTGTGTTGATGGCATTTGATGATAATCTCCATAAAACTCCTTAGAAGATGTATTGTAATAAATCTTCGTATTAGGCTTAAAAGCAGTTTTTGTAATTAAAGTAGCACTCAGAAGATTTTTTTCATCAATTCTAAATTCCCATTCTTTATCCTCAAATGGATACTGGTCACGGCCTATGTAATTTTTCTGGAACAATTCATCGCAGTATAGAGGATATCTTTTTTCAATAACCTTAAAAGAGTCTATTGAATTTGCTAACTTGTTTAAACCTGAGATGGCTGGTTCCTGTGTTGACCTCAAATAATAATATTTAATCTGTTCAATCCAATTTGCGTTGTATGATTTTGAGTGGATCTCAAGTCCTATGAATTTGAATTCAGGGCCATTGAAACTTAATTTTATAGGATTGTTTGAGTTGTAAACTTTTTTAGATAATTGTATTGATTTGAAACCAAAATCTATGCTCTTTAATTTTCCTGAAAGTTGGAATGCCTCAGAATTACTTATTTGGAATGCTAGATCATTTAAATAAAAACCCAATTCACCAATGCTTAGGTCTCCGTTTTCAACATTTTGCGAAAAGAGGCAACTAAAGTATAAAGGCATTAATATTGTGAAGGGTAATTTAAATATTTGAGATATTTTCAACTTTTAAAAATTTTTGTTATGTAAAAATAAGTATATTTTTTAAAAACCTACTATTTCTATTCCTAGAAAAGTTAGTATTTTTAATGTGTATCTTATGAAAAATTTTTAAACTAGATTAAACAAAAATTTAAATGATAAATTCCAAAATCGTTTATTCAACCAACAAGTTAATTAATCAAGATGCAACTGATGATGAGTTAACTGAAATCAAAGATCTGAAAATAAGGATCTTTTTAGATCGAAAAGCGGGTGGTAAAAAAGTAAGTGTGATTCGGGGATTTAAAAAAACTAATTCTGTCAATTTGATTGGAAAAGAACTTAAAAAACGGTTTGGGGTTGGAGGTTCAGTTAAAAATGATACGATCCTTATTCAGGGTGACTGTCGAGAGAAAATCAGGGTCATCCTAGCTGAAAAAGGTTATGATGTAAAGTTAAGTGGCGGATAGAATATGAAAAAAATAAGAAATATAAAATTGTTGTTCTTTTCTACTATATCTGTATTATTTTTATGGTCATGTAGTGAAGCGTCAGGCCAGGGAACTATCACAATGGTTGTTTCTGGAAGTGTACATGGGCAGTTAGACCCCTGCGGATGAAAAAAGAATCCTCTAGGCGGTCTGTCTAGAAAGTTAGTAGGAGTCAATGAATTAAAGAAAAAAGGTTTAGATCCCATAATATTGGATGCTGGAGACCTTTTTTTTAGTACTCCTGAAATTACAGTTAATAATAGAAAATCAGAAATTTTCAGAGCCAAGGCCATTTTAGAGGGATACGAAAAGATTGGTTGCGATCTTTTAAACATAGGCAAATATGAGTTAGCCGCAGGTATGCCATTTCTGAAAGATATAATGACAAGTACCCAGATCCCCCTAATATCTGCAAATATTCGTGATAGTAAAACAGGTAAGCTCATATTTAGACCTTATTCTATTCTTGAGAGGAATTCCTTAAAAATTGGTATTATTGGATTAACCAATGTACAGTCAAGTAAAAAAAATGGGTTTTCTGTAGATGATTATAAAATAGCTGGAAATAAATACATCAAGCAATTAAAGAGTCAGGTTGACATAATTGCGCTACTAATTAATGCTGATAGATCAACTCAACAAAAGCTATTGAAGGATTTTCCTGATGCGCATTTCATTTATGTTAGCGGGAGCACACATTTAACAAGACCCTCGAATGCTCAAAATGATGGGGGTCCATATGTTTATTCATTTGGTAAACAGGGAAAGTATATGACCGTAATAACCGCTAATATTTCTGACTCAAAACAAAAGTTAGTAGATGTTTCAGGATACGAGAGTAAAATCAAGTCAATAAATAGAAGGTTTGATAGGCTTCAAAAGAAAGATCCTAGTAAATCTTTAGAAGATATTTATTCTAATCAAGGTAACGTTTTACAGCTCATTGAACAATACAAAAGTGATTTAAAAGAGGCTAAGCATTCAATCCAATCAGCGGTTAATACAATAAAGTTTGAACTGCTTCCTTTAGATAGAAAAGTCAGGGATGACACTGAAATGCTCGCATTCGTTGACAAAACTATTGCAACTTGCAAATCTTTGATTGTTAAAAATCCAAACACTGAAAGTCATAAACATGGACACAGCCACTAGCAAGAATATTAGGCAAACATTAATCAATTAATGTTTTTTTCAATGATTCAAAAGGTATTTCATGCTAATTCTAAAATTCAATCTTTTTTAATTCTTATCATATCTCTGCTTATTTCTTTTAGTTACAATTTTATACTTAGCGATGGTATTACCATAATTGCGAATGATTTAAAGCTAATTGATTCTAATGATTCTTTAGATTAATTAATAAATGACCCACAAATCAGAATAATTGGATTGAAAACCGCAAAAGAACTTCACGAAAAAGGGAATCTTTTTGTGGATGCGCGATCAGTTGAATATCTTGAAGATGGTTTTATCCCGGGTGCCATAGCTCATGATGATGAAGATATTTTAGCAAATATGATTGAGGATAAGATTGGAATGGATAAATTATTTGTTATATACTGTAGTGATGATGATTGCGGATCAAGTGAAGATCTTGCATACAGTCTTCAGGGATATGGTTTTTCAAATATTCTAGTTTTCAAAGGCGGTTGGAAAGTTTGGAAAGAATCTGGGTTTTCTTTTGAAAAATATGAATAGCGTTTTTACTTATTTAATCTTTTCTTTCAGAGTTATCCTTGGCATAATATGGATCTGGGCTAGTATAAATAAAATTCAGGACCCTGCTGCATTTGCTAGAGCAATTAACAACTACCACGTTATACCTTTTGGATTAGAGAATGCTATTGCAATTTTTCTTCCTTGGCTAGAATTAATTATTGGTATCTTTCTGATATCTGGTATTTTGGTAAATGGTGCTTCATTTATTTCATCAAGTTTATTGTTTTTATTTATTATTTTAATTACTCAAGCAATATTAAGAGGATTCAATATAGATTGCGGCTGTGGTCTCAAAGAAGGTCAATTAGTGGGGTGGAACAAAATTGTTGAAAACATTTTTCTCTTGGCTAGCTCTTATTGTGTTCAGACACGAAAAACCTTTTTGTTTGAACCTTTTTCTAAAACAACATTGTCCGATAACATTTAGATAGCTAATTTTAGCAATCAGAAATTTACGCGAGAGTAGCTCAGTTGGTAGAGCACCACCTTGCCAAGGTGGATGTCGCGAGTTCGAATCTCGTCTCTCGCTCTTTGAAATAGCCTCATTTTTCTTTGAGGCTATTTCCCTTATAATTCCAAATTAGTTTTCAATGATTATAAGTATTGGTTGTGAATGAGTTTCATTTCCAGAAAAGTCAGTGGCTTTGACATATAAACTGTTTTCAGAACCACTTACTAATGTTGTGGTGTCCCAATTGTACGAATAAGGACTGTCAATCACAGTAGCCGATAATATATTATTAATATAAAATTTCACCTCTAAAATCCCATGATTATCGGAAACGAAAGTCTCTATTGTAACATTTCCACCAACTGTTTGACCAGATAACGGATAAAGCATGCTTATAATTGGTGGTATGTTATCATTTGCTGGTAATGAGTCGTTATCAACATAGACTGCAATTGGTCCTAATGAGGTCTGATTATCATTTATATCTAAGATATTTACTTGAATAAGATGCTCGATTTCATCCTCCTCATTATTCGTATTCCAATCATAAGTGTATGGATCAGTTTCATCTGTAGATTCTAATATGCCATTGATTAAAAAATTAACATTAGAAATCCCCATGTTATCAGATGCGGATACCTGTATTTGTACCAAACCAGAGATATGCTGACCTGCATAGGGATACAAAATAAGTCCGGTAGGTGAAATATTATCCTCATTGTCGACATGTAATATGATAGCTTGAGATTGGCTCGAGTTTTCATAATTATCGAAAGCTATTGCCGTCCATAGATGGTCCGAATCATCTATTTCTGAAGTAGTGTTCCATGAAAAGGAAAAGGGATAATCCAAATCTGTACCAGCGAGATTACCATTATGATAAAACTCAATTTTTAAAATACCGTTTTGATCAAATGCTTGTGCAGATATTTCTACGATGCCACTAACTATTTGATTTGAGGCCGGTGAAATAATATTTACTATAGGTCCGCCTCCTGCGGGTGAATTACTAACAAATACAGAAATTGTTGTTAAAATAGTTTTATTATTGCTTATATCAGTTATTACAATGGAAATCATATGATTTTCTTGATCTGTCTCTTGATTAGTATCCCATAAATATTCGTATGGGTGCGTATCATCAGAGCTTAACAGTTCGCCATTTATAGAAAAATCTACTTCTTTTATTGAGTCATTATCATAGGCTGAGACTTTAATAGGGATAACACCGGAGACTATGGAGGAAGACGGTGGGTAAATAATATTACCAACCGGAGGAGTTGTATCAGGTTGGGGTATATTATCAACAAAAACACTGATTGGACCAATTGTAGCTTTGTTCCCAGATATATCCTCAACTAAAGCAGAAAGGGCATAGGATTTATCGGAAAAAGAGTTAGTCACCCAAACATATTTGTACGGTGACTGCAAGTCAGTATACACACTGTCACCATCTATAATAAACTTTACATAACTTACACTGTCATTATCATTAGCTTCTATGATCCACTGAACACTGTCAGAAAGTATTTGTCCGCTGGCAGGATAAATAATTGCGCCGCTGGGATCTATTTCATCAGGGTTTGGCAGGTTATCTACATAAATCTGAATTCTTTTTGTTTGGTTATAATTATCATTTATGTCAATGGCTTTTGCTTGGATGAAATAGTAACTATCCTCTTCAGCATTCTTTGTGTCCCAGTAAATTTGGAAGGGACCCTCCTTTTGTGCTAAGATTAGTTGATCGTTCAAATAAAGCTCGACCGTTTCCAGTTCGTCATTATCAAAGGCATAAATTGCAATTAGAACAGAATCTGATACAATTTCATTTTGTGCGGGACTTGTGATCGTTATTAATGGAGGCGTAGAATCCGCTTCCTTTGGTATTTTAAAATAAGGACCATCGCATCCAAAGATGAGGATGAATAAAAGTATTAATAAAATATTTTTGGTTACCATTAATTACTAATTGTTACTAGCACAGGCTGTACCAACGAAATATTATCGGAAAAATCTGTAATCATAGCAGAGAGCGAGTGCTGGGAGTTGTTGTTTAGCGGTGTCGTATCCCAAATAAAAATAAATTCCGATTGACTATCAATAAAAACGCTCTCACCGTTTATAAAAAATTCCACACTTGAAATTCCCGAATCATCAGATGCTATTACGGTAAAGTTTACAATTCCACTCACTGTTTGTCCTGAGATTGGGTTAGAAATTATTCCATTTGGTGGATTTGATTCGTGATTATTTACGTCAACACCAATGGATGGCACAATATAAATATTATTTGATAAATCAGTTATGGACGCTCCAATGATATAATTTTGATCATCTACTTCGTTTAATGTGTTCCATGGAAAAGAATATGGCGGCTCAGTAATGTTGGCCACGCTATTATTATTAATTAAAATCTCAACAGATGCAATTCCGATATTGTCAGATGCTTCAATTTCAATAGTTACCGTATCATATACCGTTTGGCCAGGATAAGGATAGATAATTTGGCCAGTCGGAGAGTGATCATCGTAATTATCTACATAAACAGTGATAGGAGAGGCTAACCCAGATACTCCTTCGGAATTATAGCCTATTGCGCCTATGATATAATAGTTATCATCGTAGACGCTTTCGGAATCCCAGTTGAATGAAAACGGAAATGACAGGTCCACAAAACTGCTTACTCCATTAATGGTAAATTCTACATAATTTATTTCCGAGTCATTACCGGACGAAACATTTATAGTAATAGTCCCGTTAATAGTTTCGCCAGACGAAGGGGATAAAATATTAATTACTGGAGGTGCTCCACCATCAGATTGATTATCAACGGTTACTGCAATTGGATTTAAAATAGTCTTATTACCTGATGGGTCTTCAAGAAAAATAGTAATAATATGTTCTTGGTCCTCAGTTTCAGTTGCAGTATCCCAAGCATATTCATAAGGCTCTGTATTATCAATGAACATGCTAGTCCCATTAATACCAAATTCGACCTCAATAGGATTACCACTATTATCAGAAGCGCTAACACTGATTGTAACCTCGCCACTTACATCTGTGCCCGAAGCGGGAAACATTATCGCACCAGTTGGTGGTGTATTATCGTTTATGTTTCCATTAACTGCAGAAACTATGATTGGACTTAGTTTAGCGGTATTGTTACTCATGTCGGCGGCAATTGCATGTATCGAGTATGGACCATCTTCAATCAATTTAGTATTCCAAGTAAAAACGTACGGAGAATCAGTTACGTAACCTTGCAGCATATTATTTACATATATACTTACATACTGTATACTATCATTATCCGATGCTAAAAGACTTATGGGAACAATTCCACTTACTATTGCTCCCATATATGGATTTTCAAGAATCAAATTTGGAGGGATATCATCATTATTATCAATTTTCACTAATATTGGGTAAGTACGGTACGAATTTTCTTTTCTATCAAAAGCTACAAATGAAACAGTATAAAATAAATCATCTTCGTATTCAAAAGTATTCCATTTGTACTCAAAGAGATCATTATTGCCTTCCTTAATCACACCAATGTTTTCATTATTTACGATAATTAGAATAGAGTCAATTTTATCATTATCTGTAGCATGGACTTGTAAATTTACTATGCCTGAAACTGTTGAATTTTCAAGGGGATGAATAATTACAACAGATGGTGGAGTGCGGTCTGCCTCAGGTAATGAAATTGGTTCTTGGTTCTCGCAAGAAAAAAAAGGCAGAACCAAAAAGTAGGATAAAAGCTTTTGTGTATAATTTAATTTTAATCTCATTGTGATATATTACTAAAATTTCAGCCTAATCCAGCGAAATGCCTTTCCTGCAGCAGGTATTTTTTCAGCCCTCCATAAAATGTTTTCAGTAAAAGTACTAAAAATATTCTTTATGGAAAAGACATACATATTTCTACCAAATTTCTCATCTTTATCGATGGGTGTAAAGTAAAATGTGCGTTTGTTTGTGATATAATCGTATATCATCGTTGAAAAAGTAGCTAAAGGTATGATGTGAACCAAAGACTCATATGTAACCCCGGTTTTTTTCAGACCTAGGTATTCTAATCTTGGCAAAAAATCCTTAATTCTCATGTCCATTAAAAACGAAATCAAAAATACAGTTGATGAGAGCCTAAACCCTCTTTCTATTGAAAATTCCATTATTGAGTAATCAGTTATAATTTTTTCAACATGTAAAAGTGGAATAAAATCAGATTGCCCTTTTTCATTTATTACATATAATTCAGGTCGAATCATGTCATCATTTACTTTTATTTCTGAATATTCAATTGTGTCATTTTTGATTGTAAAAATAGTCCCACTGCTCGTATTTATTCTTCTCATATTTTCATAGAAGCTCCAACTGTAGTGAAAAACACGATTAAAATCATTGTAGATATAAAAAACTTTCCAAAGAGGGATGTATTCTTGAAATGTGGAATTCTCTTCTTTGTAATAAACTCCTCCAATATTTATTGAGTCAATTAACCCGGTTACAGTTTTTCCTGAAAAGAATACTATCATGTTTTTCACATCAGTATCGTTTTCTGATTTTAAGGCGGAAAAAAAAAGGAATATTACTAAGAATTGTTTCACGTGCCTTAAATTTATCCCTTAATATGAACAGTAAAATTCATAAAAATATATTAATTTGGTTTCTCACAGCAGTTTCTTTTGTTTCTTCAAATCCTAAAGTTGGTTTAGAAATTGGCTTAGGACTTTATGGTCCTAAAATGTCTGGCTTTGATGATAATGTACAGGTTCCGTTTCCTACAAAAAATATTTTCACCAGAAATTTATTGTTAAACTGGGGTTTATACTATGAATTCTTCAGTAATGCTCGAATAGGGTATTATTCAAATACATCTGTTGAAGTTGGAAAATTAGACCTTCAAGAGTCAAAACCTGCATTCCAAAGGTACATTAGGTATAGAATGTTACCTGTAGAAACTTTTTTTAGATGGAAACCAAGGATAGAACTAAATTTTACTCTGGCACCTGTCTGGGGCAGGGCTGAGATGATAATGGATACAAAGCCAAGTGATAAATATGAAGATTGGAATGAATTGTTAAACAGCTTTGGAGATTCAAATCCATTAACCGAAATGGCAGGCACCGATCAAATGGTTAATAATTGGTTAGGTTATTCAGGACAAATTGGAATCCGTTATTATTTATCTTCAAGACTTGGCATAGATTTTAAATTTGGATTTATGAACAATAAGTATAAAAATGATAATTGGCGAGTTCAGAGGAATAAAGTTATTGGCCCAAAAATAGATATTAAGAAACTTCCAGTTTTTTCGGTAAAAGCAAATTACGCAATCAGATGAGACAAATTTTATCATTGGCTCTGATTCTGTCATGCTCGATTGCTGACAATGCTGATGTCAAAAGGGTGAAAAAGGGGAAAAAAGTAAAAAAAGAAAATCAGGTTAAGGATCTAGGACCTGGTCCTTGTCATGAACCCGTACATCCATTAATTTTGCAAGCAAAGGCTAAAGGAATAAAATCCATACCTTTGAAATCCATGTCTGAATTTCGCAGTTTATTAGATGATTGCAGCAAAACAGGACACAAAGAAACTGTTAAACAGATTAAAAGGGCTGATTTTGATAGAGACTTTAAAGAGGCGCAATACATGAGTGGATGGACATCGAATCATGCAGGCTGCGTTTCAATGATAATCTTTTATTATTACGTGGGATTAATCACAGTAAAAAAATGAGAGTCAACAGCTCAAATGAACCTCAATGTTGCGAATTATTGTAATTCATAGATTTTGGAATAGCTTTTCCTTTTTAAATTCTTGCAATAAGTTTTTTAAATAATCGAAATTAATTAATATGAAAATAAAATTTTATCTAGCCCTTAATCTGATGATCCTTGTATCGTTTGGATGTAGCGGCAAAAAGGAGACTAATAAAGCGTCAGATCTAAAATCAAAGCCAATAGCTGGGAAAAATAATGATGAAAATCAGGAGCTTAAGTCTCAATTGGCTAATAAAGATGTGACAACACCTGCTGCTGAAGGTGGCTATGGGTTTGAACTGTTAGCTGAGGAATTAGGTTATTTAACCTACAAATGGTCGGAAGAAAAAGATGGCACCTATTTTGGCGATCCGAGAGCCAAAAAAGGGGGAACATTTAATTATATACACTCATTGTTCCCTAGGACAATGCGTATAATTGGTCAGAACTCTAGTCAAGTTTTGAATTCTAGGACTATCGGAGCATTGTGCTATGAGTCTTTACTTGGTCAGCACCCTACAACTTTAGAATTTATTCCAAGCTTGGCTTCTCACTGGCACATATCTGAAGATAAAATGACATTTAAATTCAGGATTAATCCAGATGCGAGATGGTGGAGTGGTGAGCCAGTTACAGCAGAAGACGTTGTGGCTACTTGGGATCTAAGGATGGATGAGACTATTCTGCAACCATTTCAGCAAATGACTTACGGAAAGTTTTCAAGACCTGTTGCAGAATCAAAGTACATTGTATCAGTAAGGGCAAATGCAGTGAACTGGCGAAATTTCCTTTATTTTTCTGGGATGGCATTGCACCCTAACCATATACTTAAAGATTTAGATGGCACAGCATTTCTTGAGGAGTATGCGTTCAAAGTGATTCCGGGAACAGGGCCATATATTATTAAAGAAGAATCTATAAAAAATCAAGAATCTTACACCTTTGAAAGGAGAGATGATTACTGGGCAAAAAACAGTGAATTCAATAGGTTTAAATTTAACTTTGAAAAAATAAAAGTTTCTGCTGTAAAAGACAATGATGCTCTTCAATATGAGAAGTTCAAAAAATCTGAACAGGATATTTTCAATGTCAATCGCTCAAGAAGATGGGTAGAAGAAACAGATTTTGAGGCAACGCAAAAAGGTTGGATCAAAAAGCAAAGGATATATTCTGAAAAGCCAGCAGGCACATCAGGGTACTATTTTAATATGAGGAAATGGCCATTTGATGATAAACGAATAAGGTATGCTTTTTGTTATCTTTATGATCGAGAGAAAATGAACAGAGAAATGTACTATAATGAGTACGGTATGATGAATTCCCTATACACTGGAACAGTATACGAAAATCCAGGAAACAATCCCTTTTTGTATAATCCCAAAGAAGCGGTCAGGCTCCTAAATGAGGCGGGTTATTCGTCAAGAAATTCTGACGGTTGGCTTGTTCATGAAAAAACAGAACGAATTCTCTCATTTGAAATCACGATTCCAAAGACGAATGCGTATATGGTTACCCCAGTACAGCAAATGCTAAAAGAATACGGTATTGATATGCAAATCAAGTTTGTTGATTATAATACAATGATAAAAAATGTAAATGCAAGGAACTTCAACGTTTGCTTATTGGCATATGCCGGACTTATTTATCCAAATCCTGAGGGCAGCTTACGTTCCACTCTTGCTGACCAAAATGATAACAACAACGTTTGGGGTTTTAAAAGTGAAAGGGTTGATGTCCTCTTAGATGAATATGATATATGTTTTGATCAAAATAGGAGAGTGGAAATCATTCGCGAGATAGATGGCATTTTTGGAGAGGAGCACCCAATAGCATATGGGGTAGCAAGGAATTATTCAAGAATGATGTGGTGGGATAAATTTGGTTACCCTGATTGGATGTTATCAAGGTACGTTGGAGAATATTGGGATGCATTTTATTATTGGTGGTATGATGATGAAAAACTCGCCAAATTAACTTCAGCAATGGAAGATGGTATGAGTCTTAATCTAGTACCTATCGATATGAAGTATTGGCCCGAATATTTAGAATCAATTAATTAAATAGCTGAAGCCAGAATATATGGCAAGCTATTTTACTCGAAGAATATTGCTAATGGTACCAACTTTTCTTGGTAGCACTATACTAGTTTTTACAATCTTGCAAATGGCCCCTGGAGGTCCAATCGAACAAGTGTTGCTTCAGATGCAGATGGGTGGGGCAATGGGCAGTGAAGGCAGTGGAGGCTCGAACTCAGGAACTGGAGAAATAGCAACTCTTCCCCCTGAGGCTTTAAAAGAGTTAGAAAGATTTTATGGTTTTGATAAACCTATTTACCAAAGATATTTCATTTGGCTTGGTATTTGGCCAAGAGAAATAAAGCATCGAAATTTCACCATAAAAAAGGATGAAAATTCTGTCAGTAAAAGAGTTGGCAAGGTTGACGGTCAATTATGGGAAGTTGATATAGTACTAAATGATAAAAACAAATTATCAGTCTATGAAAAAAATGGAGAAAGGAGTCTTTGGCAGGCTTCAATGGATCTCGAAAATGACAGTCAAGATATAAAAGGTACAGTTTTTCAAAAAGAATTCTCAGGTTTACTGACTGGAAATCTCGGAAAGTCTTACACCTACCTTCAGCCAGTCACTGAGGTAATGGCCCCAAGGTTTAAGGTGTCATTATTTTTTGGATTAACTGGGATTATTATATCATACCTTGTCTGTATACCACTTGGCATTAGAAAAGCCCTTCAGCACGGTTCTTTTTTTGATTTTGGAACAAGCGTTACTATATTTATTGCATATTCAATACCAGGCTGGGCTCTTGGCGGCGTCCTTCTCGTTATTTTTGGTGGCGGAAGCTTTTGGGATGTATTTCCTCTAGGAGGATTTAGGAGCCCATCAGAGATATGGGAGACTCTTAGTCCTATTCAGAAAATATTTGATCAAATACATCATATGATTTTACCGATCATAGCTTGGACAATTGGGAGTTTTGCAACAATGACTGTTTTGATGAAAAATAGCCTCCTCGAAAACCTTAGCCAAGATTATGTGCGTACTGCCTTTGCAAAGGGTTTGACTGAAAAAAGAGTAATTTGGTTACACGCAATGAGGAATAGCCTAATACCAATTGCATCTGGTATAGGACATATTTTAGGGATCGTTATTGCGGGTTCTTATTTCATAGAGAGAATGTTCAATATAGATGGTTTTGGTAAGTTAGCTTATGAAGCTGTTTTAGCTAGAGATTATCCAATTACATTAGGTTTCTTAGTTATTGTAGTTGGTATTAGACTGATAGGTAACATTATCTCTGATCTTGCTCTTGCAACTGTAGACCCAAGAATAAGATTCAAGTGATACATTAGTTAATTTAGTTTATGTCCCAGTTTACAGAATCTATATATAAAAAAAGATGGTCCAAATTTAAAAAACTTAAACGCGGATATTATTCACTTATATTACTTGCCACCCTGTATGGGCTCTCATTTTTTTTACCTCTGATAATTAATAATAGAGCTCTAATTGTGAAGTATAACGATGAGTTCTATCTGCCAATATTAAGCGGTTATATGCCTGGGAAGATGTTTGGACAGGATGTGCCAGGAGAGGCAAGATATAGAAACCTTAAAGATACATTTAACAAAAATAATATAGACGGGAATTGGGTTCTAATGCCATTTTATCCATATTCTCCATTCGAAGATATCACATTTGAGGGAAATAAAATGTATCAACCTCCTTCAAAACAGCATTGGCTAGGAACGGATAATACCGGTAGGGATGTTTTTGCAAGACTCTGCTACGCATTTAACATTTCAATATCATTTGCTTTGATTTTAAGCGTAGTAAATTACATTGTTGGTATTTTAATTGGTGGTGCAATGGGGTACTTTGGAGGAAAATTTGATCTTGTTTTTCAAAGAGTTATTGAGGTTTGGTCTAGCCTACCCATGTTGTTTGTAATTATAATTATTTCATCCATTTTGAAGCCATCATTTTTACTGCTGATTGGCATTTATACCTTAGTGAACTGGATAGGAATGACATATTTAATGAGGGCTGAATTTTATCGTGAAAAAGCAAAGGCGTATGTTGCAGCCTCCCTGAGTATTGGACAATCTGATTTTAAAATAATGTTTAAACATATCTTACCAAACTCACTTGTACCAGTCATTACTTATTTCCCATTTTCTGTTGTAGCCGGAATTTCAGCCCTTGTTGGTTTAGATTATCTGGGGTTTGGCTTGGCTCCACCAACCCCATCGTGGGGCCAAATGTTAGATGTAGGATTACAAAATATTACAAAATGGTGGATGGTTTTTTCTCCAGTCACTGCCCAGTTTTTTACTCTGCTTTGTATTGTATTTATTGGAGAGGGCGTGAGAGAGGCTTTTGACCCTAGGGTATACTCAAGACTTAAATGAATAAAAAAAAATTAATAGAAATAAAAAATTTAAAAACATTTTTTCACACAGAAGCAGGTACTGTCAAAGCAGTAAACGATATATCATTCGATATATATCAGGGAGAGGTATTGGGTATAGTGGGTGAATCTGGCTCAGGTAAATCAGTAACCTCACTTTCCATTAACAGGCTCATACCTAATCCACCTGGAGAAATTGTTAGTGGGGAAATTTTATATAATGGTGTTAATCTTTTAGATCTTACCTATGAAGAAATGACAAAGTATCGAGGAAAACACATATCAATGATTTTTCAAGAACCCATGACATCCTTAAATCCTGTTCTTAAGATTGAAACACAGATGAATGAAATTCTCATAAAGCATTGTGGTTTGAGTATGTCGCAAGCTAGTTTAAAAAGTATTGAAATGATGCATGCTGTTGGTATTCCTGATCCTGAAAAAAGAATCAATGATTATCCACATCAGTTTTCAGGTGGCATGAGGCAAAGGATCATGATAGCTATGGCATTACAATGTGATCCGTCGCTACTGATTGCTGATGAACCAACAACTGCTCTGGATGTGACTATTCAGGCCCAAATCTTAGATCTAATGATGAATTTAAAAGAAAAAAGGACTAATTCCGCCATATTACTTATCACGCATGACCTTGCTGTAATTGCAGAGACTTGTGATAGAGTGATCGTAATGTATGGAGGAGTAATACAAGAAATTGCCTCTGTTCATGAGTTGTTTAAAAACCCAATTCACCCCTATACAAAGGCTCTGATGGAATCAATACCGAAAATGGAGACTGATGAAAAACGATTAAAATCACTTAAAGGAATGGTTCCTTCAATTTTAGACCTAGATGATGGATGTAAATTATGTTCACGGTTTGAACCGGAAGAATGTGCTTGTGGAGGGACAAAAGTAGAACCCGATTTAATCCCCGTTAATGATGATCATTATGCAAGAGTAAATTTAAATGATTGATGATGTAGAAAATAAAAACTGTATTCTTGAAATAAAAAATTTATCGGTCTCATTTCCTGTTTTTGGAGGAGTTTTAAAGAAAAAAGTAGGCTCCGTAGATGCTGTGAAAGAAGTCAGTTTCAAGCTATATAAAGGTGAAACTCTTGGTATAGTAGGTGAGTCCGGTTCGGGAAAAACAACAATTGGAAATACAATACTTAATGTTTTACGACTCACAGCTCCAGACGTAAAAATTAACGGTGAGATTTTTCTAAATATAGGTTCAGACCCAATTGATTTACTCAGTCTTTCAAGAAATGGTGTTAAGATTTATAGAAAACACATACAGATGATCTTTCAGGACCCATACTCATCTCTAAACCCAAGAATGCTTGTAAAAGATATTGTGAGAGAGCCTTTAGATATTAATACTAAAATGAGTGGTTCGGAGAAAAATGATAAAATTGAATGGCTTTTTAATAAAGTTGGGCTTACCGTGGAGCAATCTAATCGATATCCTCATGAGTTTTCAGGAGGGCAAAGGCAAAGGATTGGTATTGCTAGGTCACTTGCCACAGATCCAGATATAATCATCGCTGATGAGCCAGTATCTGCTTTGGACGTATCTATCCAAGCGCAGATTATAAATTTGATGATGGACCTCCAAAAGGAGTTTAATCTATCTATCATTTTTATAGCTCATGATCTGTCTGTTGTGAAACATATATCTAATAGAATTGGTGTTATGCATCAAGGGGCTTTGATAGAAATTGGTTCTACTCAAAGCATATTCAAAAAGCCTAAGCAAAACTATACAAAAGAACTTCTTGGTGCTATACCAATTCCAAATCCAGATGGGAGAGAAGAAAGAAAAAAAAATCGGTTAAACTTAACTTCAAATCCAACATGAATTTGAGTCAATCAAACAAATAATAAAATGAATTATTATAGTGTAGAGACTTAACCTTAAAAAATATTTATAACATTGAAGGATTAAAGATGAAATATAGTGATTTCCATTATGAGAGAATTAGAATTCAGAATAAAGAACAATTAATGGCAGGATGGCTAAACTCTTTTTCAAGGGCAAAATCTGCAAAACGCCAAATATCAGTTCTTGAAAAAGTAGATCAGATGGGAAAGGAGTATCGGTCTTATGCTGCTATTGCTAGTTTAAACTTTAGCAGGGATATAAATAATGTTTCAGCGCAAAAAGAAAAAGATTATTATGATTCTATCGCTCCAGAAATGCAAGAGATTTTTAATCGTATGGATAAACAAATTAGTACTTCTAAGTTTAAAAAAGAATTATCTGAGAAGTGGGGTAATACTTTTTTAAATCAGATAGAAATGGATCTGAAAACATTTGATCCAAAAATAAAAGACCTTCTAAAAAAAGAAATTACATTAAAAAATAAATACACAAAGTTAACAGCGGGAGCTAAAATCGAATTTCAAGGAAAAACTTATAACCTGGCCGGCTTAGGACCATTTCACACTGATAAAAATAGGTTAATACGCAAAAACTCCTATCAAGCTAGATACAAATGGTTTGAAAATAATTCCAGTAATTTAGATCAAATATATGATCACTTAGTTAAGCTACGACATGAGATTGCCTGTAGTTTAGGTTATGATAATTTCATTCCTTTAGGTTACCTGCGTATGAAAAGAGAGGATTATGGACCAAGCGATGTATCCAATTTCCGGAAGCAAATTGTAAACCATGTTGTTCCAATTTGTTCATTGTTACAAGAAAGAAAAAAAGAGATTTTAGGTTTAGATAAAATATTTTTTTATGATGGGATTAATTTCAAAGATGGAGATCCAAAGCCAAAAGGAACGCCAGAGGAGTTAATTAGCAAAGCCCAAGAAATGTACCATGAATTATCGAAAGAAACGGGGGAGTTTTTTGACCTTATGATTGATGAAGAGTTAATGGATCTTGTGAACAGAGATGGTAAAAGACCAGGCGGATTTTGTACATCCTTTCCAAAATATAAACGCCCATTTATATTTTCAAATTTTAATGGCACTGATCATGATATTACTGTTCTAACACATGAGGCTGGTCACGCATTTCAATTTTACTCAAGCAGAAATCAGCCGCTATCAAATTATCTATGGCCGACAATGGAATCAGCAGAAATTCACTCTATGAGCATGGAGTTTTTTACTTGGCCATGGATGGATAAGTTTTTTAGAGGGGATGCAGAAAAATTCAAATATAAACATTTGTCAGGCAGTCTTACCTTCCTACCTTATGGTGCATGCGTTGATCATTTCCAACACTGGGTTTATGAGAATCCAAATGCATCTCCAAAAGATCGCAACGAAATGTGGCTTGAGCTAGAAAAAATATATCTGCCAAATCGTGACTATGATGACTTTTTTTATCCAAAATCTGGTAGACTCTGGCAAGGTCAGTTACACATCTATCAGGCCCCGTTCTATTATATCGACTACACATTGGCTCAGACCTGCGCGTTTCAATTCTGGATTCGAAATCAAACAAATAAATCAGAGACTTGGAGCGATTACTATAAGCTCTGTAAAGCTGGCGGGAGTCTTCCATTTACCTCACTGGTTAAACTTGCTGGGCTGAAAAGCCCATTTGATGACGGTTGTCTTGAAAAAGTTGTAACAGAAGTAAAAAAATGGATTGACAAAATAGATGTCTCAAGTCTCTAAGCTTAGATCATTTTTTTTTTTAATTTTATTATCCTTTATGGGATTGAAGGCTGAAGGTCCATTTCACATAGACGAATTTGTCCAAAGGTATTTAATCCTTCACCAATCTAAAATGATGGGAAGTCCTGTTTTATGGCAGGAAGTGAAAGAGGGTCATTTGAGAACGAAAGCTATAATTTACTCTGAAAATCTCCTTGACAGTTTAAAATTGGGAAAGCCACATCTTGATGTTGCCATCCGTCATTTTCCGATACTTTCCAAAATGAGGTGGGATGCTTACTCAAGCGAAGATTATAATTTTACAATAAAAAAGAAAAAGCACAAAGCTAACTATAACTATTTTTCTTCATCGAATGAATGATCCGGCTCTATATCAAGGTCCCGGAATATTATTTCAGAAATTTTTTTCGCGCCCTGGTCAGGCGTCATACCCTCTTTTAGTAGTGACTTCCATGCTTCAACCAAAATTGCAAGATCATCCTCGCTAGAAAAAATATTATCCAAGACTGTGGATGGAACGCCAAAATCTCTTAGGTGTTCGTAGATATTATATTGCTTTATATCCATATTTTAAGTTTACTTAAGATAAACTATAAAATATAAAAAAAACGAGCCTTCTTGAAAAGTTTATAGTCACCTTCCAATATATGTACTGAAAAATCTGGCTCACCAATCTATGAATCCACATAAAATGTTTTGATTACACCATTTAAAGTAGGATACAAAAAGTTTGACCACTTTAAAATTATTTTATCCATTTGAAAAATT
>MDTA01228701.1_pt1 | contig 29117 bp, 29 predicted proteins | sample 811151 | NCBI WGS metagenome assembly MDTA01 (sample SAMN05326648, study PRJNA326480) | marine metagenome | isolation source: seawater | place: Indian Ocean: South | collected 2010 | reverse complement strand
CGGATCCACAAATAAACTGGGGTGATACCCAACCACCTCCACAACCAGCAACACCAGACGCAGCAGCACCAGCAGCAACACCAGCAGCACCTGCAAAACCACCACCACCTCCACCGCCTCCAAATCCAAAAGTTGATATCGAGCCACTCAAATATGACCCTAAAGACAAACTTCCACCTCCTCCTGATAAAGAACCTCCCGTAGCTGCTGAACCAAAACCTAAAGTCGTTTCTAAACCTACAGTCGTTCCTAAACCTCCTAGTGTTCCGCCGTCAGAGTACCAAAAACCAGGACCAATGCCGTCAGTAACTACATACAAAACACCAGTTCCTCCCCCACCAGCTGCTCCACCACCTGTAGATAAAGATTATCCTTCTGGTACATAGAACTACCCAGATGTGAAAAAAATCTAAACACTTTTATCTACTTGATATTAAATGACAACTATTCCTCTTCCGGAGGCAAAGCTATCAATGGAAGGAAATGTAAATTTCGAGGAAACTGAATTCAACATACAGAGTCTACTACATGCAGTTTCCAACAAAGAAAAAGTTAGAAATGACATAGACGATGTCGAATTTATTAAACACGCAAATCGAAGTATATCGAAAAAAAAGAAAGACACATCCGAGTCTAAACCAAACCCGTTGAATATATTCAATCACATCAAGCATATCAGCGAAACAATCGAAAAAGAAGACGCCGCACGCGAAACACCCCCGTCACCACAAGACAGAAGATCACCCAGACGTATGAGCACGCCTTCGCCACCAAAACACAAGAAATCTACTCCGCCACGTCATCCGTCACCACCAAGACGTCCACCATCGCCACCTAGACGTGAATATTCCCCAGCTAAATCGCATAGATCCGATAGAGGGAAAGACAGAGCAGAAGAGAAAGCCATGTTACTCCAAACATTTTTCCTGTTACAACAACAAGGTGTAAAATCTGATTTGAAACTTGACATTGGTTCCGATATCAGGATAATCCAATCAGAAGTCACACGGATGCAAACTGAATTAAACAGCCAAAAAATGATCAAATTTATGCGCAAAGGATTGATAGCTTTCGTGTCCGGGTTGGAATTTTTAAACTCGCGGTATGATCCTATTGGATTGAAATTAAACGGATATTCTGAACATGTTATGACGAGTTTAGGGGATTACGACGGTGTATTCTTGCGTCTCTATGATAAGTATAAAGACCGTACCCAAGTGTTGGCACCTGAAGTCGAGTTATTGATGCTACTATTGGGTTCGATGATGATGTTCCACCTTACGCAGTCATTTGTCACGCAGACAATTCCCCAATTTGCGAAAGAAAACAAAAAACCTCACGTACAAGAGGATTCCGATGATGATGATATAGAGTCAGTTGCCACGGAGAACTTCAAACCAAGAAATGCTCCTACTTCCTTCAACCTTCCAACTGACATCTTAAGCACACCAGCGTTTCCAGCTATGGTGCAAAGAATGATATCAGAAAGGCCGACACTACAGCCACCAAGGACGAAGATGGAAACTATTCCTGAAGTGAAAGAAATTGACGTTGCACCTATAAAGGAAAAGAAAGAAAATGTCTTAATTATTTCCTAGTACCCTTTGAAAAAAGACAGATTTTGTGCCGTCATACATATGATAAGCTTTTCGAAAATCATTACTATGTATTACACGAGGTATTTGTTTAAACACTGAATTTTCCAGATATCCATATAAATCATTTTCAAACTCGTCTTCTACTACTTCCCTTACAATCCTTGGATAATGAAATATATGTGTCTTGTGATGATATGGTTTCTTATGAATTCTTTCTATCCTCTTTGATAAAATAGTATCTGATTTAAATTTCAACGGATATACATTTTCCGTTGAATCTTCTATCGATATGCTAATAAATCTATCGATTGGGGTGACAGCGTTGTATTTTTTCCAACCGGCTGGGTAGATATCGTAATAGTAAATGTTAACGAATTTATAAAGATATACTGATGTTTCATATAAATGCACATATGCTTCTATTGTAAACGTCTTCACGATTTGCATTCGCAAAACAACTATAAGACAAGTTGCAAAATCATCATCGATCTCGAGTAACCCCGCGAGTAAATACTTCATTAAATTGTCTAAATCGGCTTGTATCATCAGATATGAAACATTTTTTCTGTTGGAACTTTCTAATGCACTTTTGAGTGTATCAACGTAAAGATTATACATGGAGCTTTCATTTGGTTTAATCTCACTACCGATATATACCCATGCGGACCACACTTCAGTGTATTTTTTGCTCCGTAGAGAATATATTGATTCAAATGTATAATTCATTTTCGTAGCATGTTCCAAACCAGCTGGTGTAGGTATACTTATTTCGTTTAAGACATCCGATATCATGTTTTCATACGTATGTAACTTAGAAGCTGTTTTAGGCGCAATTATATGATCGACATTTGAAACGTTAAAAATATAATGGTTAGAGTTTTCTCTGAATCCGCCACATATATATTTACTTATTCTACGACAAATACCCGATATATTTTCCATATTCCAAGCATTTCTAAGTTTTATATACAATAGCTGTGTATACAGAACTTCTTCGTCTACTGTTTCCTTGTCATGTATTTGTTTATATATGTTCATTGGTACGTAATTAGCAACATATGAAACGTCGACGTCATGATGTGCAATGAATTCAGATGCTACCCGGAGTACGCACCCAATTATAACTTGTTGCTTAGCTGTCATATATACTGATATTCAGATTTTTAAATCCGGAGATTCCGGAAATCCGGAAAATTTGCCCCCGCCCGGAAAATGCGGAAAATCCGGAAAACACGAAAAAATGCTCTTTTTTCTCGGAAAATGCGGAAAATGCCGGAAAATGCCGGAAAAATGCCGGAAATCCGGGAAATCCGGGAAATCCGGGAAATCCGGAAAAAATACCGTGTGTTTTGTCTACAAAATTGACGCTAGTATAGCAAGAAACGTCGTCTTGTCGTTTAACTTATATCAAAAATTTTTTTCTATGCTTAATTAACCATGTCGACCGGTGCTTTGACCCAGTTGGCTGCCCTAGGCTCACAGGACCAATACCTCTCAGTGGCAGGGGAAATCACGTTTTTCAAGGGGGTATATAGGCGGCACACGAATTTCGCTAAAGAAGCGGTGTATATGCAATTCAACCAAACTCCAGCATGGAACTCAAAAGCTTCATGTGTTATATCGAGAACCGGTGATTTGCTATCAAAGACATGGCTTGTCATAACTGTACCAGCTATCAATCCACCGACGTCACTTGGTGAGTGGACTGCTCTCAATCCAACTGAACCGGTGACTAATTACGAACAAGCGAACGAAGGCAACTTTCCTGGATGTAGGTTCTGTGACGAATTGGGCCATGCTATGATAGATAAGATTGACTTGATTATAGGCGGAACGCTGATTGACAGCCATACTGGGCACTATCTTCAATTGTGGAACGAGCTTACCCAAACTGAAGAGAAGAAACAGATTGCACATCTTATCGGTCGGTCTGGAAACGAGGCGGAGCTAAAGGAAATGGCTCAAAAAACTCAGGTCATGTACATTCCATTAATGTTCTTTTTCAGCCGGCATCTCCTGCAGGCCCTTCCATTGATTTCGCTGCAGTAGATAATCGCATATACACTTATATCCGGAAATCTGGAAATATGTGTATATGCATGCTAGCGGTTAGGGTCCGCGAAGCAATGCTGCAAACAGGCGGCGGCGGGTCCGCGAGGATCCGAAGGAATCATGAACGAACATGATGCCGTGGTACCGTCTAGTCGGCGTGGAGGTCGTTTTTGGCAACCACGTGGTACGGAGGAGACATCCTCCACCTAGCCTTATCATTTTGAATAAGGTGAACAGGCAAGGTCCGTGAAAACGTGTCAAAGCTCATGTTAGCGGGTGGCAGCTCGCCATGGGTCAGACCGTCGGTTGCTTGTCATGGAAACGTGGCTATGTGATCGCTATCGACTGGGTCACGGACCGGTCGTCTAAATCGTCGAATACTCGATGACATGATGGCTCAATGTACAGTCAGGCCGGCGTAAGCATCTGCGAGCGTCGCCGCCGTGATCGATTTTACTGAAAAGGTGAAGTCGGGAAGCGGTGGGCCAGATGAAAGGTTTGGAACAAGTTAACTCAGAGATATGAAAAAACTGTATTGCTATAAGAGACATAGAATGGAGCAAGCCTTTCATACTGGTGGAAAGGGTCCCGCCCTAGAGTGCGCCTTAATGGAGCTCGAAGGGACCAAGTGATCATGAGGTTAAAATCGATGTGAAGTTCAAAGATCTTATGGAAGTTGTAGCCGTACCTGGAACGGGTAGAACAACTCTTAACAAAACAGACTACCCACTTAAAGCTGAACTCCTTTGTAATTTAGTGTACCTTGAAGAAGAAGAGCGTAAAACATTCGCTGGTTCGACCCATGAATACCTCGTGGATTTAGTTCAATACCAAGGTGATATGGAAGCGACAGGAACACAAACTACATACTCAGCATTTTTTAACCATCCAACTTCGGAATTAATCTGGGTGTTCGTGACAAACGCGGCACTTGAAGCTTCCGAGCCCTTCAACTATTCTGCATTAGATAGTGTATACAACACGGCAGGTGATACTCTGAAGACAGCGAAGTTACAGTTTAACGGTTATGATAGATTCACAGCTATGCCAGCCGAATATTTCCGTGAGTTGGTTCCAGCTCAATACCATACTAGCGTTCCTACACGACCTATATATGTGTATAGCTTCGCTTTGGAACCAGAAGATTTTAGGCCATCCGGTAGCGTTAACTTGAGCAGAATCGACAACTGCAAGCTCGTTACAACACATGTAAATTTCGCACCTGCCCCTTCAGATAGATTGGGTGCAGCCGCACTGGTCCCTGGTGATGGTCTTGTCCACCCAGGGAGACAAGATGTAGCAGTGAAGGGTGCGAAGTTGAGGGTGTACGCGCGTTCTAAAAATGTTCTAAGAATCAAGAGTGGTATGGCTGGTCTTGCATATGCGAACTAAATATGAATGAAATAGAAATACTGATATAAAGCAAATATGCAGACGCGCGTCATAATGCGCTTACAATGAGTTTACACTCTTAATTATATTAAGAGTTTAGAATCATTGTTAAAAAAAAAATCTGCATTAGTATACAAATGTCAACGGACGATAAGTCTAGCAAGGCGTCGTCGGAACCCATTGACGCTGACAGCCTCTGGGGCGGCGCCGGTTCTCCGGCATCACCAGCAGCACCACCAGGACCAGCAGCACCACCAGTAGCACCACCAGGACCAGCCGCAGCAAAACCAGCAGTACCACCAGGACCAGCAGCACCACCAGGACCAGCAGCAAAAGCAACATCGTCTGATTTGGGTAGCAGTCAGACTTCTATCAAATCAGCACCAAAACCTCTCGACTCAGCATACGAAGCAGCAGCAAAAGCAGCAGCAAAAGCAAAAGCAAAAGCAAAACCGCCTGACGAATTGTCTACCAGTCAGTCTTCTACGTCCACAGCAGGAACAACGTCAACAACTATTTTAGACACGGACGGAAAAACAAAAAAAGCAAAGATGCAATCGATCTTTTCAATGTTAAAAGGAACTAAAAAAGCTTTGTATCCCGGAGAAAAATTATTTAAAAAGAATATGACTTCCGGATTACTTCGTCCTGAAGATATAAAAAAAAATATTCGTAATGGTGATCCGAAGGAATCAATGACACGAATAATGGAGGATGCAACTAATGTTACTTTTGAAGACTTCCCAAATGTTCCATTCCCTCATGAAAAATTAAAAAATGTTTTTGAACTTAGAACGGAAAACCTATCGACATCCGGATTAAGAGGTAGTCGATTTGAATGGCTTTACCCAATTATCATTGTAGCAGGAATGTTTCTATTATACTTTGTACAGTTGTATACCTATGTTCATTTTAGGTTACCTGCAAACAACGAAATATACAGACAAAACATAGTAAATTTCTGTTTGCTAACTTCGGATCTTCTAATGGGCTTTTTTTTACTTTTTTTCCTTAAGCACGCCGTGACGATAAGATGTGATATCTTTGTTTTCTTAGTAGCTCTTTTTTTCTACTTTCGTTACCAAATAAATAAGAGAGACAAATTTAAAGGTAAGAAGCCAAAAAATAAACAAAATACCAGAGAATTTTACCTTTTACTGTTCTTTCTACTCATAGTTGTGTGTGCATCAGCGAATGGAAACTTTACATATACAACAGTCGAACTAGGTAAGTATGCTTCAACTGCTGTCATTGCATTATTTTATACTGCGTTACGTCATACTGGTTTCGTACATGTTAAAGACATACGAGAATTACAAAAAGAAAAGATAGAAAGTCACGTAAATAACGAACTAGGAACACTCAGCGGTCAACAATTGGAATCACCCGAAGAGTGTTACCAAAGTGTATTCAAAACAAAGGTTTTTGAACTGCCGCGCATGAGAGTGAAAGACGAAGATAATTACCAAAAAGAAGAGGATGAAGAAATCATCAATGACATTCTCACGAAGATTGTAATGGGTTGTGCATCAAAGTGGTGGGAGGATAGAAGCAATTTATCTGTAAATCAATTTACTTACGACGCATCAGCATTTCCTGAGAAGGAATATAACTCTACAAATGACTGCTTTAAACAAGAAGTGATTTCAGCAAAATCCAAAATAGATGCTATTCCAAATCCAGCGTTTCAAAATAAGTATACAGATGATATTTATATGGCTTGTATGCAGTTTCACAAAAATATAGATTCGTATGATATTGGTCGACCAATCCCTGAAGAATATGGCCTCAATAAGAAAGATTGTGAACAAAAACGATTATATGGCGCTAGTCTGATGTATGACGAAAACAAAAAAACTTGTCACCAACCACTAAAGTTCAACAATATACAATCAGAAGTGACGCTCGGACCTGCTCTACGCTTAGGTGGACTAAAACATTCAGCAAAGTATAGAGTGGAGTGGTCGAGTGGATGCGAAAACAGTTACGTCGAAACGCGTGAGGACAAAGTGTACTTCAAAGGGAAAGCAGACGACGAACATGGTTTGTGTTTCAAGTTGATTCCTCAGGATATATTTAAGACAGACAGCAAAGGTGACCGTATAGCCGTTTTTGAAAAGAGTACAGATCCAAATTCCCTTGATTGCAAACTCGCAGAAGACTCAATGGAAACTTGGGGTGGGTACACTAAAGAAGGCACTTGTTATGTGCCGACAGGAAACTGGATAGACCGCGAATTTCTAGCGACGTACCACGACACTGGGTATCACGTGCTCCCTAAAATAGCGGTAGATCCACCTACTGAAGGAACATTGTTTGGGAAGGTAAAAGACAATAGAGGAGTTGATGAAAACGGATTGGATACGACATGTACTACCGATGCTGCAGAAGGAAAATGCGACGATATAAAGGTACGTGAAACTTGTATGAAATCATGTGTTATACATGGCAGTTATGTACCAACAAGTGCAGATTCCATACCAACAGTACACTTTCCATACAACCCAAAGGATGTCGTAATGACAATGCATTTCAAAAAATCTCCGACCAAAGACAACCTTGACATTTACACAAGTGGAAATCAAGAAGATTCACAGGGATCTGTTACTTTTCATAGACGGGTGAGTTCAGGTGAAGATAAATTTTCACCTATTGAGGATATTAAAGGTGTACTTTACTGGTCAGACAAGGCTAAGACAGAAACATCAGAGGCAGACACCTTCGAAGAGGAGGAATACAATTGGCCGCAACCACCGGACCGGGATAAGTGCAAATCTTGGTGCGGACAGCTTTCCAGGGAAAAGGGGAAAAGGGAAGTCTGCAGTTGGAAAAAAAATTGTAGTAAGTGTTCATTTTGTAAAAAATAATAAAATGAATAATTAAAATAACATACTATAGAAAATGATTGTAAACATAGATGATCTTTGGGATGTAGGTGCAGATGCATATAAATCAAAAAAGGAAACAAGTGGAACGTTCACAGTTGTAAGTAAGGGTTTTGGTACGTATATTGTGCTCGACAAGGCATTCAAAGGGACCGTAAAAGATGTCGATATTCCCGACACTGGAAATACTTGGCATACACATCCACGTGAATGTCCCAATAACAACAACTGTTCTATACTACCTCCGAGCGGGACTGACATGAGTATATACGCTGAGAGGTGGTCCGAAAATCACTTAGTTCTTTCTAGGAAACGAATATACTACGTGCAAGCACATTTCCAATTCACGAAAGAAGACAGCGATGATATACTTGACTTTTATAGCGTACTGGAAAAGTGGTTCGACAAAACAGATAAATCACACGCACACTTCGACGAATTGTTCATCCTGTCTAACAAGTTAACTAAATGGTTCACAGTATACCAATTCGACAACCCAGAATATGACTCATTTGCATCACGTTAACTAAGGATGTGTTAAAAATCAAACACTGTATTTTTTTCTCATTGTCAGTAAAGAAAGAAATGACTACGAAGCGTTCTATCGGAGAAAAATTTGTAGCACGGATTCTTGATGAATATAGTGTTTTTTACTATCAAGATTATTCATTTCCTGATTTAAAAGGTGTTAAAAATGGTTATCTACGTTTTGATTTCTGTATTCCAATCCGTAAACAGACGTCCGATGGATTTGAAGAGAGTTATGTTTCGATCGAATATAATGGTATATTTCACTACCATGTAATTGAAGGTAAAACGACGATGTTCACGTTAGCGAAACAACAAATGAACGATTTGATTAAGACTGATTACTGTAAAAGAAAGTGTCTACCTTTGCTTTGGATTCCATATTGGTTGAATGCTAAGCAGGTACGAAAATCAATCGAAGAATTCTTAAAAAAACACGTAATTGTCTCTAATACGGGTGGCTGCGATGGATGATGTCGTTTTCTATGACGATAAACTTTTGGCATATGTGACAAGTCTTGTCGAAACTTCAAATATAGCTTCCTTCATGAAAAACAAAATTGACACTACTGCTGACCCGGTGATAATGCGAACATCAGAAAAGTATAAACGTTTCTGGAATTTGAATAATCCCACGCTTGACATTGATGAATATAGACAACGTTTGTCCACATATTTACACTTCGATGCGTTCACTGAAATTATCGCGATTGAATATTTACGCAGACTTCTCGATCGCGGTGTTATTTTTCACGCAAGAAACTTGCATAGATTGTTGGTGACTGCAATTGTCTTAGCGCAGAAGTATAACGATGAAAACATTCAATATTCTGCTAAGTATTATTCGAGATCATCTGGAATAAAAACTGGTGAATTTATGTTGATGGAAATTAATTTTTGTGATATATTGGACTGGGAAATGTTCGTTGGTTTAAACAAAGTCGAAAATTTTATCCGTAGTATTGAAAATGAATTACACTGCTCGTCAAGCGTATAACGTGTCAAGTCAGATTATAACAAACAGCGAGGCAGTATACAGTCATATTTGTTATACGTGCATGGAGAGCATCAAGAGGTACTCTGAATTCCACTTTTCCCACTGCCCCTTTACCATTCCAACATATCTAGTTGGGTTTGCGGTTTTTGATCCGATTAAAGTTAAACATAGATTGAAAAAGCATCTCCGTTCACTTGAGTACAAAGTCAAAACGGATAATGAAAGCAAAAACAAGCTATCGATAATAGTTAGCTGGAGTCATATTAGTAATACAGTACTCAACAATCATTTTTTGACAGCATAGTCATTCTTTTTATGGTATTCTGATTTTTTTTTGTTCTTCTTCTTGTGATTTTTACTTGGACCCGCCATTGTTTCGTTATATACATGTCTCAACGACGCCGCGACAATTCCGACAATCAATCCAGAAAGCACACCTTTTTGGATTCGTCTGTTTCTTATTATGTTTTCATGTTTTTTGAGATAATCTTCAGAAAACTCCATGGGATTCACGATGTCCCAACTTATTCCTCTTTCGTAAGCAATACTCTGTTTTTTTTCTGTGTCAGAAACCGTCACGAACGAGTCGTATAATAATTCCACGGCCAACTGACTGGCTGCTCCACTTATTGCTCCTATGGCAATATCTTCCATTTTAACTGTGTTATATTTTTTTTTTCTTTTGTGGTACAAAGTATGCAACGTACTTCTTATGAATTTACAGCATATGGTAAGATGAAAAGAATAGCGAAGAAATTAGTATTGGATGATAACGAAATTTGGTGTCATAAATTTTACAATTCACTCGCAGTTTACACGACAAAAGTTGTAGTTTTTTATGAACCAGATATATTTCTCGCGATTGAAAAAATCAAAAAGAGCACAAGACCGACTATTTTATTGACGATGATTTTAACTACGGATCCCTCGGGAAAATATTCCGGGACACATGCTTTAGCATTGATCCGCGATGGAAAAAGTATAAATTTATTCGATTCAAATGGCAATAATGGAAGTGATAGTGACTTATTTTATACTGATGTACATCGTAAAAAAATTTCGCAGAAAGCTTTCGGTGAAAAATTTAAGCTTCGGATCCCGGTTGGTGAGGGTGTTCAAGTGTTTCAGAATACCAAGGATCATAAAGGTTACATAAACAAAGGTGGATATTGTATGTTTTACGTCTACGTTGGGATCAAAGAGATTCTTAGGCGATACGAAACTGATAAAAATAGCAGTCTCAACAATATACACATTGATATAATGGAAGGTAGTCGCGAAAGTCAACTAAAACTTTTTAAAGATATACATCTCCAGTCATTATACATATTGAAAGACCTCTTCTCGCATCACGTCGAGCAACATTACCAATAGCAATATCTATCACCACTTGAAATTATAGCCGTGCGCAATATTTCTTCTGGTGTCGAAGATACCCAATTACAACCGTCAAAATAGTCAGTTTTTGTTATCCCGAAATCAATCATTGACATACAGCAGTTTCTACATGGTTTACTATTCTTCATGTGATCAGAGTAAAAGTAACTTCTAATTGTAATTGATGATCGTTTTCTTTCCTTGCATTTTATATTTTGTAAACAATTTATTTCGGCGTGGGTGGTGCAGATACTACGGGAGAAACGTCTACTTTTGAAACCATTTCTACCAGTTGCGATAACTTTTCCTCCAATCAAAGCTTCTGCTTCATGAATACCACTCATACTATCGGATATATATTATCGTATATATATTTGAAAATTAAAAATATACGTACACTCAGATGGATGATGATGATATGGTTGCTTCCAGGGTTGTTTCTTTTGATGTTGGGTTGAAGAACTTTTCTTTGTGTATCATCGACATGTTCAAGCAAAAGATCAAGATTCGCAAATGGTTGACCGTTTCTATTAAAGGGAAAAACATATCTGAATATGTTGTTCATTTAATAGAAAAGTTGCGCACATCGTCCTTTGGCGTGGTCGAACATGTTCTCATTGAACAGCAAATAAATAGAAATACACAAATGAAAGTTTTATCTCACATAATACAGACGTTTTTTATATGTGAAATGAAAGTCCCTCCCAACAGAATAGAGTTTGTGAACCCAAAACTCCGTGTTGACTGCACTGACATTCTATACAGTGCAATTGTGTCCCAGGTTAAATTTGATATGAATTTGACTAGGGTTTTGACGCGAAAAGAATTCAAAAACATATCGATTGGCATCGCGAGAAAAATACTTTCGAAAGAAGAACATTCAGACTGGTCTACGTTTTTCGAAAATTTGACAAAGAAAGACGATTACGCTGATAGTCTTGTACAAGCGGTTGCATGGAAATCACAAACATCTGTGCATGAAGCGGACTGACTTATTTTTTCTTATGTCGTGGGAGAAGAAACGACGTATTTTGCTTGTACGAAAACGTTTTCTGGTTGAGTTTACTACGATTTTTCCTATCGTAATTTACGGATAATAGTTTTATCGCAATCATTACCACAAAAAAAATCAAAACAATTGTAGAAAGAATAAGAAATATATTTCTTGGAGTTTCATTTGTTTCCATTTCTATTCAATAAGATTTTATTATTTTGTATATTACACCATAATCTGATAGAAACCTTCTCTTTCACCGACATATAGATTCTTCATTTTTTGTTGTACTTCCTCAATAATATCTCTGTCTTTGACTTTTGTATGCAAGTTTTCGACTCCTTCTTTAATCGACATTTCTAAATACAACTTCGCTTCTTCAATTGAATTAAACGAAAATGTGTGGATCCGAGAATTTGTTTGGTAGTTATTAAATTCCTTTTCTATGCGCATATCATCTCTTATACGTTCAATTTCTTCTTGGATGCGTAGTTTCATTTTCAGTATTTTATCTATTTTAACGTGGCATTCGTTAATCTGATTCGAAATATCCATGTGTGCTGATCTTATGTTTGAACATTCCTTCTTTAATATTGACATTTCATTGGATACATTTGAAAAAATTATCTCTCTTTCCTCTGCACATTTTACCAATTTCTCAAACTTCCTATTTACTTCTTCTTTGATCTCGTGCACTTGTTCATAACAATTTAACCTCGTTTGTTTCACTTCTTCAACGTTATCCTCCTTCATTTTTTCTATACTACACTTGTTCTTTTCAATTCGTTCATCTAAAACCGTCGCGTCTTTAGTAATGCTAGTTATAATAGTATATAAATTATTCGTTTCCTTGACCAACGAAGAAAAATTGTCACTTGTCACGCCACATTGTTTCCCTGTGAGATATTCAACTGGTGTGTGTTTAGCATGCTGTATCATACTTTCAAAATTCTTACTATCGAGTACATGATTACCGATGTGTATTACATCTGAATGTAATTTGTTACAGTGGATTTCACGGGAATTAAGTGTTTTCGAAACGATGTGGTTGTTCATTTATGTTTGTTGAGATTTTTTTAACTAGATTATCACCCCCATATAGCTGGTACTATGAACAATAAAAGGAATGAGATTGTCCCGGGACTCTGCACACCGAAAGCTTTGAGTATAAATTTAACGATATACCATTGCAAATAAGCCCATATAATAGCTATAAGAATAATAAAAATAACTGCGAAAATCACTGCTCCTGCTCCTTCCATCTCTTGTGAGTCCCATTTCTCTGGGTCCAATAGGTTATTTGGGTCTACTTGGTCAAGTGGGTCCACTGGGTCAGCTGGATCCACTGGGTCCGCTGAATCATCTTCTTCCGCTGGATCCGTTGCTGTCGCTGCCGCCGCTGCTGAGTCCGTTGATTCATAATCGTCGATACAATGATACAAGGATGATGTCATGAGCTTTTTGAAATTTTCACAGTCCTCTCCATGCTTTCCAGAAGATTTACACATTTCGATTAAGCAGTTATCATTAGGAACGTCTTTAAAACACATGTGAGTAGCAGCATTAGGATCCGCAATCGAAGCACGACTCGGTCTGGTGTAATCGATGAATTCGAATAAACACGGTTCGTCGACTTTCGCTTCGGCTACCACGCTGGATCTTTCTTCGCTTTCCTTTGGTTTACCGCCACCATCGGATTCACCTGCACCTTGCTCCTCACTTTGAGATTGGTCTTTTACATCACTTTCATCTGCTCTGATGTGTCTATACCTAGCATATGAAAGATATCGACCATATTTAGACTTCATTTACACTGTTATACATTTTTTTTAATACGTGTTGTCAGCCTCAATAATTTAATTCGAAATATTTTACATAGCTTGATTTGGGTAGCTATTGGCGTCTTTGGGAAACCTAACCATATGCATGTCCCAAATAAGTTGTGCATCTCTATATTGTTGGTAATCTAGATACATCTGTATGTTGCTATTCATAAGTCTCATCCATTCGAGCCATTCTCCTCTGTTCAGTAAGTCATAGTCTTGTTGCCAAGCTTCATTGCTGTTAAACTTTACCCATTTAAATTTCCAATCTGCTAGATGTTTATACTTGTTGTAGTATTGCTTTAATATATTCATTCTGGCTTCTTCGGAATATCTTCTCACGTCAATCTTATCGATTCTGGGTACTGTTTGAAGTGTCAATTTTTGTGTTGTTGGCAGACCAACCGTTTCTCCCCATCTTCCCATGTCTTGTTCGAGTGAAAACTCACCGTCTTTTTCAACTCTCTTTTCAAATAACGCAGGCATTAATCCACGTGCGGTAACTATAGCAAGTCCTACAGTCGTTGCCATTTCAATTTTGCTTATGTCTTTTCTGTTTTTCTTTCCTTTCTTTTTTGACTTTTTGGGTGAGGGTGAACCGGACGAACCTGATGATCTGCTGGGTGATCTTTTCTTGTCTGGTTTGTCGTTAATATTAAAAATAAATCGAGCATCTTTTTCATAGTCGGGTTTACTTTTTTTATTACGCTTCCTTTTATTGTCAACCATTTACTTGGACTTAGATATTTTATCCAGATACACTGAAAACTCAGGTCTTTCGTAGACATCCATACGATCTGGTAGCTCTTGCACTTGTCGCCTTTGTCTCATCACAAGATTTCCTCTTGGAATAGGTGTACCCCAAGTTGTATGGTCGAATGTTTCATACCCTTTATCAAAGGGTCTTGGTATCACTTGAACGTCTTTTTCGTGTCTTTTTTTCAACATAATACTCGAATTGATTCTTTTCGCAGTTATTGTCAAAGCTCTATCTGATATTTCGGCGTCGCTCATCAATCGTCCATTGGCCACACTATTTTGTATCTCAAGTTTTAGTAATTTATATACGTAGTATTCGTCTATGAATGATTTTGGACTGTTTGCCTGTTCGTGTAAGTATTTGTTAATTTTCGCACTAGTAAGAAGTACGAGTTCGGGTGATGGCTCATTCATTTATATCGCGTCAGATATTTTTTTTCTGTCCAAAAACAAATGGGAACCTTGATGTCTTTAGCGTTTATGTACCACGGTAATAACAACCCTTGTAATAGTAGCAAACCTCCTATGAAACCGTCTCGCACTATGTATCCATTTATTTTGCTCTATTCCATTATGTTATACTTTAGTATTAAACAGGTTTTAGATGACGCAGAAAATAAAAGTAGACGTGAACGTATCAAACTTTCGTTGTGGGTTTTTTGGATAGTTTTCGAAGTTTTTCTACTCTTAAATGGAATTTCGTACTGCTCTGGGTGGTCAATGTTTTCATTTATCATTTTGATGCGAATAGCAGTAGTTTACGTACTCAATTTGGCATTCTCTTCAAGTACTGCATATAAAACATCATTAGAGAAATTCACGAATAGTTTGCCTGTGGTAGTTGGACTACAGACAGTCGTGCCGATAAATAGTCCGAATAAAAATACGTGATTTATATTTAAAAATTTCTAATATACTTGTATATAACAAACCACATGCCTTCCTCAAAAAAATACGACGATTATGTGCAAGATGATGTTTACGAATATGAAACAGAGGATACGTATGTTGCAGACATCGACGAAGACGGGAATCCTTTTATAAACGGTGATTTCTTCGATCTCTATGCCACATGTGAACATAGAGATTGGATCAATCAGAGTCATGATGATATTGTCAACATGTACAGTATGCTAAAATCATATATACAAGACGAAGCAAGTAGTCAGATTTGTGAGAAGCTCACGTTCAACAAATTTATGCTGTTCATATCGAGATGTTCATATCAGAAAAGCTGAATAGATTATGTGGGTGTAGGGATAGGCATCGAATTTTCTGTATACAAACCATTCGTTATTTTCCATAAATCTGGATCTTTTTGGTACAATTGCGCGCTCATAGTTTTATGGAATTCGCTTGTGACTGCGTCTATTTCAGTCCCTCTGCTTATAGAATTAGCTTTATCGACGTACCACCGACACACTGGGTACTGAGGGTCTTGAGTACACATGTGTACGGCTTCTTTTGAATGTTTCACACATATATTTAATAAACTTGCATCCAGGCCGCTATTCTTGGGTGGTTTGTTGGTTTCAAAATCATCCCAACATAATTCCAAATTAGTTTTCAATGAATCAAATTCTGGGAACTTGTACGAGTCTCTACCCAATAGATCTAAAAACACGACAAAGAGCGCAAATACTAAATACAACAGTAAATATATCATGAAATACTGTATCATATCAGTCGATGGTCCAGTTGCCACTATGGATATCAGAATTAGTGTCATATACATAACCAAGGTCAATAAAATACTTGGATATTGTTGACTCCTTGTCTCATGATGCCTTGCGAGACTTTTCAAATTGAAATAAGCGTAGAACCAGACGTAACGTAAAATGAAGAAAATACCAGATATTGTCAATTGATACAACGGACTTATGTCGTCAAACAGTCTCAAGTTTGTTTTCAGAAGTTCATAAAGTAATGTTAGAATTAAAACCATCATAGGACCTCTGAGATCCGGAGGGAAAACATTCCAAAGTGTAAACCATCTTGGGATTTTTCCTTTTTTAAAATCAGTGTCTCTAATCCAGTTGTGTAACCATTTCCAAAACCCCATAGTTTTTATTTAGTTAGAAAAAAAATTCAGTTTTCATCGTTATTTAGAATTAAAAATTCATCTGGTATCTTTCGCTTAACGGGTCTGGGTATTGGAGTAATCAGTTCGTGTGGTGCCGAGTCCATAGCGGTGTGCTTGAATTGTTCCAAATCGGTCATGAATGACTGAAATATAGGTAGACTTTTCTCAAACCACATGCGGTCTCTCTTCACCTCCACCACTTCAAGAATCGGTGGGTCGAATTCCCCTCCGTCTGGTTTGTACTGTACGAAATGAGCAGTCTCCAGGTCGAAGACTTCCAATGACAACCTCAGGCTAATTTGTGAAGCGATATCTTGTAGGGATTGCAACCCATGAGATCACAGCTAGCGGTCTGTCAGCGTGTGCCGCGGACTGTAATTGAGGCATGTAGTACTTCGGCACTTCTTTCTTTATTTTGCGCACCAATGGACACTAAGTTTTTTATCTATCTATATCTATATGCGATTCTTCGAAACAGATCTTCCTCTAATTACGATTGTGACTTTTGTCATAGTCGGTTATTATACTTTCAATCTCGCGATGGTGCATTTAAAACCATGGATTAAACGAACACTGGACTCAATGGGTATTCCTATGGATCTGGTAGAATACGACACGAAACTGCGTCAGAGAAGAGGTCGGCAGTTCTCGGTGTTAGCTGATTCGATATATTCTGGTAAACTGTATCGGAAAAACAAGCTAAGTCGTGTTTAGGGTACCTTTATTTCGATTAAGACGCCGTTTGCACTGATTCTGTCGGGGCTGGCACCCAAGAAACGATGTTTCTGGTGCATCAGTAGACCTTGTTTAGGGTTTAGGGTCGTTTGTTTAGGGTTGTTTTGTTTAGGGTTCAGCCAGTCAGCCAGCCAGCCCAGCCAGAGAGACCCAATTCGAAAAAAGGCGCCATGTCCGGTCGCATAACCTGCGCAAACTAAATTTACTTGGTGTGAACAGTTGCAATTTCATCAAGAAATACCGCAATTATCTTCCGTTCAGAAACTTTATTGGTAGCAGAGAGAATGGGACCTGGTAGATATCAGCTGCCTCATCTTCATATTTGATGCCATGTTCCGTTGCCTTTACCATCTGTGGGTCGGGTTGCACGTTATCGAAATATCCAAGTTTTTTTTTTATTAAATTCGCTCTTGTCTGGTACGGATTTATGCCCAATGCAGTAGCACAGTCACTGGCCGTAAGAACACAGCGTCTCGCTGCATACCATTCGGGTGTTCTTTGCTTCAGTTGTTGTTTTAAAAGAAGTTTGATCACTTTTTTTGAAACAATACACTGAGGTAAATTACTCACCACGTCATCTAAATCTTCGTCGTTCACGTAGCGTTGGAGACTCATGGGATATGGGTGTCCAAGAATAGGAAATTTGTAATAACCCACAAAAAAAATTGAAAAAAAAAACATACATTTCTCCATATTTATATACAGTCATGCGTCGTGTATTTGTTGTTTTGATATAAAAGAGTGATATATAAAAAAATCATTCAATCATTCTGATAGGATATTCCAAAAATACTAAAATAAAATCTAACCTTCGATAAATGGATCAGGCTTTTAGATTAGTTGCGATGGTGTCTACGTGTTCTTTAGCTGCTATTATTGGTTTGAACAACGTATCCGCGGACGAAATCGAGGATTGTGGTGCAAACGAAACATTAGTAGACAATGAATGTGTTTGTAAGAAGTGTTACATACGAGGGGAAGATGGCGAATGTACTGAATGTGACGAGGGATGCTATGAAACAGTTGTGGACGGACAGAAATATTGTAGAGAAACTAGTGAGGTCGCAGCTATCAATTCCGCTAAGAAAGCACAGATGCAAGCGGGCGATGGACTGGAAGGTCTAGAACAGATAACCGAAGCTGATATGTTTCGTTCCCAGAGTGTCTTTGATGCACCTGGTTCAAAATTGCGCAACCCGGATCAGTTTCGACCAGACGAAGATGTACCAGGCGTTTATCCAAATTTCAACAATTACACCAATGTTGAGTATACTCATTTGGATGACGTAAAAAATTCAAATCTCCAAGCTTCTTTAAACGCAAACGATCTTCTACCATACCTAAGCGAACAAAAGGCGATACATTTAAATCGTTACGATCGACATATAAATACTAGACATTCGGAATTATTTGGTGTCGAAGGTGGTTTACATTCAACTTTTACACCGCCCGATGATACCTCTCGTTCGCGCAGTGTCCAAGCCGATAAACAATTTGGTTATAGTGATTACGATCGAACTGTACACCAAAGTATCCCGGACCCTCAGTGGCCACACATATACGGACTAAACGTGACAGATTCGTCGGCTGACTACGCGGCAAATAGTATGGGTATGAATATCAATTATCCCGAAGCACAACTCACGACATATGCACACGGAGATGTGATGACTGGTTACAAACCAATTACGTCGATAATGCGACCTTTGACACAGCCAGTACTCACCAATCGTTTGGACGAGAGAGAAGTGACATATATAAACAGTGCTGATAATTTTGTTAAGAAAGGACCGCTTCCATTTGATGAATTCGAATCAAGAAAACATCAAGGCGAGGATCTCGCTCGTATTCCTTATGCAAACACAGGGTCATTGCAACCGACCGTAGTTCGTGGTAAGCAACCGGAAATAGATGTTGGTGATGCGAAAGAATTATGGCAAGTTGGAAATAAATATTATCCGATCACTTCAGAATATCGAAGTAGACGCGACATGGAATACAAAAACAAAGAAGAACCTATAATACCAGACACAAAAGGTCACGGTTTCTACGGGAGCGTTATCGACCCACTACAAAACGTCGCAAATAAAGATCAGTTTTTCTATGCTACTAATAAAATAGCTACGGATATTGACTACGCTAGCATCCGAGAACACAGTGACCGGCAAACAAGGGACGACGAGAGAGTCATTGCTCTCCCGAGACTTTCCCACGCACAGGAAGAAGTTTCTTTTGCGAGATCGACGCCACAGAGGAACACTAGCAATAAGACGCAAAGTAATCACGATGGACATAGGCTTAATAGCGATAGAATGGCCTTTATCCAGCCACCTTCTCGGTATGAAGATATCGATGTTTCTAACAATCGTTATCTTTTCGAAAGCTACCAAACTCCTTTACATGCGATGCCTTCTAATCTGGACCGGAATGATTTGGTGGCGATTGGTCCAGCCACAATATAACTTTAAAAAAAATCTAACTCATTGGCAAATGGAATCACATAGACTTGGTCAATTATTTATGTTTGTTGCTTTTTTTGTAATAAATGCTCTCTTTTATATATATTTTATAAAGGCGGACTCCATTCCAATCAGACTCCCCGTATGTCCTCCAAATTCCAATATACCTTGGCCTTGGTGTGTCCACTTCACTGAATTTTTTAAACCCAAACATCATAAAACTCCTTCACCCTTTAAAAATACGCCACAAGATAATATAAATATGTACAAGTATGCATTATATAATAGGAATAATTACAGGGATGCACTATGGGATGTTAAGTACAAAGGGAAAAATCTAGAGAGCAATGACAAAGCGTTTGAACAAACTTCGCCATACGCCAACGTTAAAAACTTCGTCCCATCTGATACAGAGAGGGTCGTACCAATTTCCAATGTAAAAGACGAAAAAATGCTGAATCAGGCGCATGATCAACTACCCACGATCCTGCAGAAAGATGCTACAGAGGAAAATACTTTTGATGCATTAGATTGACCGAACGAGTTATCAAGATTTACTTAAAAAAAAATATATAGCTTGTGATAAATGAGTATAGGCTCTTTAAAACTAAAGAAATTCGACCCATCACAAATAAAAAGTAATAGTGTAGTGATGTGTATTGGGAAGAGGGGTACCGGAAAAACCACCCTGAGTGCGGACATAATGTTCTATCAACGGGATAAGTTTGACGCAGGAATAGCATTTAGTGCCACCGAAGAAAGCAACAACTTCTGGTCGAAACATATATGTGATACTCTAATACATCAAGATTTCGATTCTAAAATATACGCAAATTTTATAACCGAACAAAGAAGAATCAACGCAATCCAGGAAAAACCTATAAATTCCTTTGCATTACTTGAAGACTGTATGTACAGCAAAAGTTTGAAATGTGACCAATCCATCCGTGGGTCGTTCTTCAACGGTCGTCATTGGAATATATTTCTGCTCGTTACTATGCAGTATGTGCTCGACCTTCCTCCTGAATTACGAAGTAACGTAGACTACGTATTCGTCCTCAGGAATAATATGGTGGCCGATCGCGAGAAGATCTGGCGAGGCTTCGCTGGCATGGTGCCTACTTTTGCGCTTTTTAATAAGATTATGAATAAATGTACAACTGGTTATGAATGCATGGTTATAAACAACACATCGAGATCGAATGACATCGACGATTGCTTGTATTGGTATTGTGCAGATATACACGATGAATTCAAGGTGGGCAAACCCCAAATGTGGGTATATCATTACAAAATGAAAAAGAACATTTGTGAGGAAGAAGAAAGGGAAGACGATGATTATATTGAAAATTTAGTAGGTTGCAATACTTATGACAAATCAAAAGACATATCTATAAAGAAACTTGCTTAGCGACGACGCGATTGTGCTCATGCCCCCACTTCCGAGAAAACATCGCTACTTAAACCACTTGACGGAGTCGAGGGTACACTACCCTGTTCACTCATGGAAACTTGTGACATCGCAAAATCCCGCAATGCATTTTCTTCGACGATAGGAACGTCATTTCGGAGTTGATATATTTTGTATATAGCGGCAATGGCAATGTGCAAAACCACATACAACAAGGGAAGTCGTTTATATTTTTCTTTATCTGATCTGTATAATTTCCGTGTTCCGTACATGGACACCATAGCGTAAAGTACAATCCATAGCATTTCTAATACATAAGGAAAAAAAAAAAATATTAAATTGTTTCTTCTAACTCGTCATCATCAGCTCCATATTCCTTCTCGGGTGGCGTTTCCGTAATATCTTCTTCTTTTGTTGTGTTATCCGTCGTTTCCTTTGGTTCTTCCTTTTCAGAATCTGCCTTCACCTTTTGTAGTAGGCTTTTCAAATCTACACCTATCGCGTCTTCGTCGTCGAGTTCTATCTTCTTTTCTACTGTTTTTGATGTAGATTCTCCTTTATCGATAGCGTCTTCAACATCCTTTGGCAAAGGTCTAGCTTCTTCAACCGTATCTTTGTTTTTACTTGCCGAGATAATCTGCTGGAACTGTTCTTCCAAATGTGAATGTTTTGACTTGGGTGCGGAGAAAAAGGCTGAATATGCGTGAGTCGTAATCTCATCCATGGTATCCGAAGTGATATTGTCCACAATTGGTCTAAGTGACAAAGAGTTTTGGCAAGTATAATATTGGTAGTACAGTGGTACACAATGAAAGAACTGAAAAGCGTTCTTTTGCAATATTTGCTTGGCGAAATCCTTTTTATCCGGATAGTCAATATCCAACTCCTTCATTGAGACCGTGCGAATTCTGCTAAGTAGCTGTATTTTAAGTTTCGTTATTTGTGCTAGTAACGTATCAAGGTAATCGATTGTCGTAACCAAGCGCTCGTAGAAATCTTCATGTAAATCTGCACAATCTTCGTTTTTCGCGATGAATCTTAGTTTAACTTGAAATTTTTTCATGACTTTTTTCGCTCTTTGCTCTTTTTTCAGATGCATTAGTTGGTTTTGGTACTCATCAATATACTTGTTAAAAGTTTTGAGAACACACATCCTAACGTTATTGTGGAGATTTTCAGTGCACAATGCCAGAATGCAAGCGTTTTCGTCTGTACTCATTTGGTAGGGATTAGAAATAGTTAAAAAAAAAATGTTCACAATCTAATATGAAAGGTAGTATATTACCGATTGCGTCAATTACAGTGACAATGATTATCTTATATTTATTGACTAATACATTTGTACATTACGGCATGGCAAAACTTGTCGCAGATTTGAAAAAAAAAGATTGGAAAGTTTACGTCAATGCTGTCAATTGTGGCTTTTGCCTAGAACAAATCAAGTTTTTCGGCAAGCATCTGAGCGAAGTTAATGTGATTCATTGTGACGACAAGAGTAATATACGAGAGTGTAGCAACCTAGAAGCTTTACCAGCATGGAAAAAAGGCGAAGAAATTAAATACGGTGCAAGGTTGAGTGAAAAAGCTTTTACATCGTTCTAGTGAATACACATCGCGTCATATGAAAAAAATCTAATGCTCAGTTTAGTAGAGGTTCCGATGGAGAAGGAAAATGAATGGATCTATGACAATTGGGACGAGATTCACCAGAAAAAAAGAAAGGTACGTCAAATTCCGGCTCTGGATCTGCTGGTAAAACAACGTAAGCAGGACGATTCGTCCAGTAGGCGAGTGAAGAAGAAAGCTTCTGTAGATATGAACACAACGAGGGAATGCAAGCAATGTAGCAAAATCTTGTCCTATTCGAATCATACATGTTCTGGGTGTGGTAATGTTTTAGAAGATAGTTGGCTGGAACACCCGACGTTGGACGAGGTTAGGTACAAATATCAATTCCAGCACTACTCGAATATTCCATGTATGTACAAACGGATCAATCATTTCAATGAGAAACTCAGCCAGATCCAAGGAAAAGAAAGAACTCAGTTGGACGAAGAAATCATCAACAAAATTCTTGAAGAAATAGAAAAGATGTCATGGGAAGTGGAGGACGTGACACCCAAGCAAGTAAAATACATACTGAAGAAGTTGAATCTGGCAAAATATTATGAACACTGCAATCATATAACGAACAAAATAAATGGTTACCGTCTCCCTTCGTTTACAATGCAACAAGAAGATAAAATGCGTCAGATGTTTCATTCCATACAGAGACCATTTACCAAACACTCTCCGACCAACCGCAAAAATTTCCTGAATTATAGCTATATATTTCACAAGTTCATGCAGTTACTAAATTTCGACGAATTACTTCCTTACTTTAGTATGCTCAAAAGTAGGGAGAAGCTCTATGAGCAAGACCTCATATGGAAGAAGATCTGCGAAGATTTAAACTGGGAGTACATTCCATCTTTATGATTTATCAGGTATTGTTCTGAACGACGTCTCAATTTTGGTCAATAAGTCGTATATAACGTCATTAATTAAATCCTTTGGTATTGTAGACGTTTTGTTTCTCTTTAGACTTTCAGACAACAAATGTGTATAAGCTTCTGCGTATTGCAAGCATGCATACAAACCCAAAGGGAGCGCAATTAAAATAGAAAAGGAACTGAGCAAGTGGATTGCGTCACTATTGTTCTGTAGACTGTCTCTATCTGCCTTTTTAAATGTAACCATATACAATGAATATAAGTACATGCATATAGCGCCCAAATATAGTAATGCTGATGGTATAAAAACATAAAACAACATTCTTTTTTCCTTGTGAAGCGGTTGGAAGTGTCTCTCGTGAAACACGGCCTGCAAATTGTCTATTAGAATATCTTGTCCTTCCTCCATTTCCACTTACTGCGATTTTAATTTTAGTCTAATTGGGATCGTCTGTCGTCACAATCATTGCGATGTCTATGTAAACTTTCACGTTGAACGGAACAAACCCTGCATTTCAACCAGAGATTGCTCAAACTGATTGAATGTCTTTGATACTTTTAAGTCTATCATTGGTACTGGTTTTTCGACATATTCGAATTTCTTATTTGTTTGTATGTACATTAATTTCTTAGGTAACGCTTCTGGTTTATTTTCTTCGAAAGTTTTCACTAGACGTCTTTCAGAAAATCCGTTGACTCTTGTGTCAAGAACTTGTAGTGACGCATGTACTACTGGGTGAATATGGAATAACCTATATTTTCCATATGTTGCGTTTTTCAGTACCCCTGGTTTGTTAGCTAAAAACAAGAACTTGGACAAATTAAACTCGCTATCCCTGGCGTTCATTGTCATTGGATTTTGTTTCATGCCAGCATCGATTTCTGTCTTCAATTGAGCAGAACCTCTCTCAAAAAACCCGCCTCTTGAACGAAACTTACCACCTGTTATATATCCTAGTTTTTCAACTTCATCTGTGACATCTAACCATTCAAAATTTGTAGGATATGATTCAAAATGCTTATTCTCTTCAAGCATACTATTCTCTGTGCTTATCATCGAGTCGACGCGTTCTTTGTTGGTAACGCAACCGGTTTTTAATAAATTGCAATCTGTCAGAATGTCTTTGATAACATAATACCCAACTCTGTCTGGTAGTACGAAAATAACCCGGTCTTTGTCGTAATTATTACTGTTTTTGTCGACTTTTGATAATTGTTGCGATTTCAGTGTCAGAAACTTACGTGTAGTTGCATCATCGTCTCTCCCCAATGGCATTGGTTTAAAGCAAAACTTATTTGTAGGTCTGCACTCATTAGTTGTACAATCGTATTCTAAGTTGTGTATAGTTTCAGAAAGTTTCCCAGAAACCTTTGTTTCAGAAGGTGTTCCAGAAACCTTTGAGAGCCTAGAGAACTGCTGCGCTCTGTTTGGTTCAGCTTTAACTTTAGTGTATTTATTACCAACATCTTGACAGAGCATATCTATTTGTGCTTGACCATAATTTATTTCCCTTTGAATTGCTTCTTTTTCTTTCTCAGCAACTGCTTCCGGTGTTTTGTTATTTGTCGTAACAATCTTTTGTTCTTCTTCAGCTATTTGCAGATTACCATCGTTATGTGCAACTGTCATTTTATTGTGTCTAGCGTAGTCCTCTATCTTTTGTTCGTTTTGTGCAACGAGAAATTCGTTATGTTTTTTGTTTTTTTTACTTTCCAAGTTCAACAATGCAAATGCACCTATCGTCAGTAACAACAAAAAAAGTTTATTGTGTGTTTTTTTTTGTTTTGTCATTTGTATCCACTTAGAAATTAATATCTTATGCTAATTAACTATGGCTGCATTTGGAAAACCACCAGTTTACATCACAGCACAATCCATTTCAACTCAGTCTATGGCTCTGACTACATCAAGCGGTGTAGCAGTTGAGCTTGATAATTCTGCTCTCATAGAAAACAGTGACCCAGAAAAAGCCGTCACGATCGATAACCTCGAGGAAAAAATTAAAGAAGTCGTCAATATGTCGGAAGTATTGACTGCCACGGGAGTCAGTCTTTCTGGAGGCGTTTCATTTGGTACACTCGTACCGAATAAAATCGTAGGAGTCGACTCTACTGGTGGTTTGGTTACCACTGAAATAAACACGACTCTTTTGACGCAGTTAGTTGGTAGTGACAGTGACATTACGGCAGACAACACTGTGTTTAGAGGAACCAAGAGTGTACAGAAACAGATTGACGGTAAAGAAGGCGCCACGTCCTACAGTGGATCCGAAGACAAAATCCTCATAGTGGCATCAGACGGCGAACCTACGCCTTCTTCTATTGCCAACGCAAACATTCAAACATTAATTGACGAATTTGACAATAAACTGAACACTGCGGATCTCGCGACCGAGGGAGACACCGCAGGACTCGCTCTTAAGACATATGTAGATACTGAAGTCGCTTCAGTTGACACCAAAGCCGATAATAACACCACGGCTATCAGTGCAAATGAAACTTCCATCACAAACCTTACTGCGACCGTTACCGATAACACTACGGCTATCAGTGCGAATGAAACTGCCATCACAAACCTTACGGCGACTGTAGACAATAAACTTAACACTGCGGATCTCGCGACCGAGGGAGACACCGCAGGACTCGCTCTTAAAACATATGTAGATACTGAAGTTGCTTCAGTTGACACCAAAGCCGATAATAACACCACGGCCATCGCAAACCTTACTACGACCGTTACCGATAACACTACGGCTATCAGTGCGAATGAAACTGCCATCACAAACCTTACTGCGACCGTTACCGCTAACACTACGGCTATCAGTGCGAATGAAACTGCCATCACAAGCCTTACGACGACTGTAGACGACAACACCAATACAATTTCCGCAAACAATATCGCGACACAGGCTGCACTGGCTACATTGACCAGTGATTTAGCAGGTGTTCAGGCTACAACTGGGAGCATTGACCTCAGTCCGTATGCAACAACAGAACAGATAAACGCTCTTCTAGACGGTGCACCGGCGGGTCTCGATACACTCAATGAATTAGCAGCCGCACTTGGTAGTGATGCAAACTATGCAGATACTATAGTAAGTCAAATGGCCGAAAAGGCACCCAAGGCAAACCCGACATTCACAGGAACGGTATCTGCCGCCGCCGCAGCATTCACGGGAAATGTCACTGGCATCAGCAAAGCAATGGTGGGTCTTGGGAATGTAAACGATACGACTGACGCGAATAAGCCGATCTCTATTGATACACAGGCAGCACTTGACGCTTTGGATGCGAAATTTGGTACTGATGCGCTCACGACTACTGCTACTACTGTAATGGCTTCGATAAATGAATTGCATACAGAAATTGGTGACATAAACACTCTGACGATTGGCACTGATGGAACAGTCGTTAGTGCTATTAACGATTTGCACATAGAATCACAAAATATAAGTTCAGAAAATATAAATTGGATAAACAATGAGACTACTGCGGAACTACCTCTTGCAAATCAAAAACAAGGTATGTTTACCCACGTCAATGCTAATGCAACCACGGGTACACCAGCGGCGGCATACTATGCGGATGATGGTGTTTGGGTGGAACTTACAAATAAATCCGATTTCGATGCTTTGAAAAATTCTTTGATGACAGAGGAAGAAGCAGCCTATGATGCAGCGTGGAAAACGTGGAGCGCGGACAACCCAGGTGCATCCGAGGCCCAATTCCAAGCAGTGCAGCAAGCCGACTACACCAGTAATTTTAATACCTGGGCTCTTTCTGCTCCTGAAGGTGCAAATTCAGAAGAAGATTACGTAGCATATATGAAGGCACAAGGAACGCCCGTTCAAAATTTCGGTGTAAAACCACCAGAGATTCCAGCGTCAGAGATATACGCAACAAAGGCTGCACTTAAAGAACTAAAGGATTCTTTGAGAACAGAGGAGCAAGTAGCTTATGACACCGAATTCTCTGAATACAAAGACGACATCCAGGCAAAATATGATGCCGCGTTCGAGCAGTACAAGATCTACACTGGTAATACAGATGCAGAGGTGGAAGATTTCCAAGCTGCAATGGATAACAGTTCGTATACTCCGCCAGGAGGAGCAGTGGTGAATCCTGCGACTGTAACCGAAACTACGTTTGAAGCAGCGAAAGAAGCTGAATATACCGATAAATACGAAGCTTGGTTGGCGGACAACGGTCACTCCGACCCAACTGCTCCGGGTGTCCCTTCAAAGGAAGAGTTTGAAGCGTCAGTAGCTAGTGACTATGAGGCCGCGTTCGAAGCGTACAAAGCATCAGATCCATCTCGTGAAAATGCTACCAAGGACGAGTTCCAACAAGCAATGGACACCGGTGCGTACACTGTAGTAACATTGGAGCCACCGATTACACAAATTGTGAAACCGGAACCAGTGGATCTATCCAAGTACGCGCTTAAAACAATTGTTCCTGATAAGACAGTCGTTAGTGCACACGAAAATATACTGAACACAACCATGAAGACAGTCGATTTATCATCAGTAACCACAGCGTCAACCACATTTGAATCGGGAGTTTTGAAATTCCCAGGAAATGCTGGTAATGTATATGTGGAAACAAGTAAACTTGAACCATTTGGTATAAAGATTATAGAAGGCGCTGGTCTTAGCGCAACGGTATATCCAATTAGCGCGGCGATCAAAGTCAAAAGAGTAGGTGGTGGCAACAAAACCCATACACACTATGAATTTAGATACAACCGCTCTGTCGCTGCCGGAACGTCGGCTTATTCAGAAACAACAGAAACCAGCTCCGCAGATTATAACGTGGCACAACCGGGTGGATATATTGAAGTGTTGGACGGTGGGTCTGTAAATCAAAATTTTTCCCAACCATGGATCTACGAAAATGTTTCAGTAGCCAACAAGGGAGAGTTCGACTTTTTTATGAAGAATATAAATTCTGATTATTACTTTACCGTAAGTACTTTCCCTGCATTTCCCCAATTTCCAGGTTTTGATAATAACGTCGAAGGTAAACGTGTCGTAATAAACACCCGTATATATGATTCTAACTTCAATCTAATAACAAAATCAAGTAGTGCGAATAGTTTTCTGCCAGAAAGTGGCGTTTCAAAGGTAAAGAATTCGAGTTACGGTATACACTTCAGCACGACAGTAGAACCACGGGACTTCATCATGTTTCATACCAAGGAAGAAGCAGAAGTGTCCTCTATTCAATTAACCCAAGGTGACCTTGTAAGTGATCTACGTACTGGACAAATAGAAGATTTGCTTGGTAGTCTTAAACCAGCGGAGTTTCTCGGTAAACTCGTAGTACCAAAGCAGTTGCATTCTGGTATACTGTCTCTTAATGAGAATGGAGAGGTTACCACCGTAGGTAGAAGAATGATTGCACCGCCACCCCGACTCGTGCTGCCGTTGTCTGAATTGCGCGGTTCCAATGAGGTGGATGGACCAGTTGCTCTATTATCTGATCTAGGGGATGTTGGTGCGTATGGGTTGACGCTAGATGGTAGCGTGG
>MDTA01087689.1_pt1 | contig 29125 bp, 25 predicted proteins | sample 811151 | NCBI WGS metagenome assembly MDTA01 (sample SAMN05326648, study PRJNA326480) | marine metagenome | isolation source: seawater | place: Indian Ocean: South | collected 2010 | reverse complement strand
CAAGGCAAGGGTGAAACGGCGAGGTAAGAGCTCACCGGTTTTTTGGTAACAAAAAACGCACGGCAAACCCCACTGGGAGCAAGGTTAAATAGAGAGGACGTTGCAATATTTTGCTAAAAACGGTCTTTAGTTAGTCTTCTGGGTTAACCGCTTGAGCTTATGTGCGAGTGTAAGCCTAGATAAATGACATCTTTAATGACAGAACCCGGCTTATAGATTATCTGGCAAATACCCCGATTTCCCGTTCTCTTTTTGTACTCATCTCTACATTTTAAGATATTGACTATTCCTAAAAAACCCATACTATCCCATAAAATCCCATAAGGAGTGTGATTTGAAAATAGATAAAAAAAAAAAATTATATTTAAACTATGTTTTTATCAAGTTACGAGAACAAATTAGACAAGAAAGGACGTGTCTCCGTGCCAGCTACATTTAGATCATATTTAAATTCAGTAGGATATAATGGCTTTATAAGTTATCCATCTTTTAATCATGCTGCTTTAGAAGCATGTTCGCAGGATAGAATTGAAAAACTATCTAATACAATTGACACTCTTAATCCATTTGAAGAAAAAAGAGATTTTTTTGCAACATCAGTTTTATCAGAAAGTGAAAATCTCCAATTCGATACTGAGGGAAGGGTTTCATTCTCAGAAAAATTATTAAAGCACGCAAAAATCAAAAATAATGTTTTGTTTGTTGGCTTAGGAAAAACATTTCAAATTTGGGATCCTAAAAATTTTGATAAATTTAAAGTATTTGCGAGAAAAAAAGCTTTTCAAAATAGGTCTAACTTAAAATGGGAAAATAAATAGAAAGGGGAGTAAGCATGAGTATAAATGTTGGGGGTGGTGAGTTAAGAGAATTAAAACCAAGAATTTTAGTAATCGGTGTAGGCGGCGCTGGAGGAAATGCAATAAATGCAATGATAGAGGCTGGAATGCAAGGAGTAGAATTCGTTGCAGTGAATACTGATGCTCAAGATCTTAAAATGAGTAAAGCAGACGCTAAAATTCAAATCGGTATGAACTTAACGAAGGGTCTTGGAGCTGGAGCAAAACACGATATAGGCCAAGCTGCTGCGGACGAGTCTATAAATGAAATTGTGAATTATATTCAAGGAAGCAACATGGTTTTTATAGCTTCCGGTATGGGAGGAGGAACTGGCACTGGTGCTTCACATGTAATTGCAAAAGCTGCGAGAGAAATGAATATTTTAACTGTTGGAGTCACAACATTACCTTTTGCTTACGAAGGTCCAAAAAGAATGAGAAGAGCTTCAGCAGGTTTAGAAGAATTAAAAAGACATTTAGATACAACTATAGTAGTGCCAAACCAAAATCTTTTTAAAATCGCAAATGAGTCAACTGGGTTTGAGGAGTCTTTTAGTCTTTCAAACGATGTTTTGAAACATGGAGTGCAAAGTATAACTGATTTAATGGTAAGACCGGGTATGATTAATTTGGATTTTGCTGATGTAGAGACAGTGATGAGCTCAAGTGGTAAAGCTATGATGGGAACAGGTGAAGCGGAAGGCGATAACCGAGCTATGGCTGCAACAGAATTAGCTTTGAACAATCCACTTATTGATGAGTACACTCTACAAGGGGCTAAAGGACTGCTTATAAATATTACAGGAGGTAGTGATTTAACTTTATTTGAAGTTGATGCCGCGGTAAATAAGATTAGAGCTGAAGTTGATCCGGAAGCAGAATTAATATTTGGAGCAATAAAAGATGAAAATATGAAAGGTAAAATAAGAGTATCAATAGTAGCAACATCTTTAAAAGGATCCACTATTTCTCCTGAACCTAGACCGGTGCTGAATGTTGTTAATGGATCAAATAGTAAAAGCAATAGTTTTACTGATAACCTTTTTTCAAAAACAAATATAGATCAAAATGTAATTAGTTCTATTGATGGAGCTACAGCATTAAAACTTGATGAAAATTATGAAATTAAAAATGCAGAAGAACAAAATGCTTTAATTAATAGTTTTGAAACCCATGAAGAAAATAAGATTTCCGAGAATATTGAAAAATATCCATCTGAGGAAATACCTGAAGGAGTATCAATAGAAAGTGCTTCTTACATCGAGAATTATGCGGGACCTTCAAATGCTGACAACTACATAAAAGACGACAATTCACACAGCGAAAACATTGAGGAGGAGTATACGCCAAAACTTTTCTCTGAAGACAACAACGATGAAAACATCGAAGAGAACAGTTTATCAGACGATAATAGAAGAGAAGACAAATTGTTCAATCAAGATACTCATGAAGATGAAGATTTTGAAATTCCTGCCTTCTTAAGAAGACAAAAATTTTAATGATTAATTTTAAAAAAAATGAATACTCAAAAATCATCACTGGAATTTTCTCATTTTCCAGTGATGCTGGGTGAAATTTTAAAAATTTCTTCTCCGTCAAAAGGCGGTATTTTTGTGGATTGTACATTCGGAGCTGGAGGATATTCTAGGGCCTTACTTCAATTTCCAAAAACAAAAGTTATAGGCATTGATAGGGACACTGCAGTTATTTCAATAGCAAAAAAACTTGAGAAAAAATTTCCTAATAGATTTAAATTTTATCAATTAAAATTTAGTAAAATAGATGAGATCTTAAAAAATAAAGTAGACACTATAATCTTTGATCTTGGTTTATCTTCAATTCAACTAAATAACTTGAAAAGAGGTTTTTCCTTTAAGTCAAAAGATGAATTAGACATGGTAATGGGTCTTTCTAATATTTCAGCTAAGGATGTAATTAATGATTTGAGTGAGTCAAAACTTAAAGAAATTATTAAAATTCTTGGTGAAGAGAGGGAAGCAGCAATAATTGCAAAAAACATTGTCAAAACGAGATCAAAAAAAAAAATCACCAAAGTTGATGAGTTAGTAAATGTAATAGAAAAAAGCAAAAAAAAGAATTTTAAGTCTAAAATAAATCCCTGTACAAAAACCTTTCAAGCTTTAAGAATATTTGTAAATAAAGAAATAACTGAACTTATTAATGGAATTATTAAAGCCACAAAATATTTAAAACCAGGAGGAAAAATTTTAGTTGTAAGCTTTCATTCTATTGAGGATAAAATTGTAAAATATTTTTTTAGTAATTTTTCTATAAACAAACCAAAACCTTCCAGATATCTACCAGAGGCTAAAGACGAGAATTCGCCTTTATTTGAAAAATATCTCAAGAAAGCAATAAAACCTTCAAGAAAAGAACTTGATATAAATAATCCTTCTCGTTCAGCTAAACTAAGATTTGCAATAAGAAATGAAAAAGATTTTTTTTACCCGTCTGACTTTACAAACAAGTTTTTTAATTATTTAAAGATTGAGGATTTAAATGTTAAAATTTAAAATTTTAATTTCAATATCATTTTTTTCATTTTTGCTTATTGGAACATCTTTTGTAAAAAATAAGTCACGGGAAATTGAAAAAAAAATTACTGTTATTAATAAAAAAATTATTGTTAAAGAAAAAGATTTTTATGAGTCACAACTAGATTTTTATTATTTAACATCGCCTTCTATGATTGAAAAAAAGATAAATCACTTAGATAAAAATCAATATATGCCTATGGAATTTTCAAACATATTTTTAAGCATGTCAAATTTCGATGAGTTACAAAAAAAATTCGTAATTCAAAAAAAATTAGATGAAAAAAAAACAGAAAAAAAATAACAAATTTGATGCTAATCAAACTAGTTTTTACTTCGAAGATTATTTAGAGACAAACAAAAAGAATAAATTTTCTCAAAAAAATAACTTTTCTCAGGACAGAATTTTTTTATTATTTTTTTTATTCCTCTCTCTGATTCTAATTTTTAGTATTAGAATAATTCACGTATCTTTAAATAAAATAGAAATATATACTTCCGACAGTTTACATCAAAATTATAACTTATTAAGACGGGATATAGTTGATAGAAATGGGGATTTGATTTCAAGGAATATTAAATCGTTTCATGCAGCAATAAATCCTAAATTAGTAAATGACAAAGATAGTTTAATTATAAAATTAAGACTCAACTTTCCTGAATTAAATATTAAAGAAATAAAGAAAAAACTAAATGCAGGAAAATACTTTTATTTAAAAAAACGTATTAATCAACTTGATAAAGAAAAATTTTGGAGTCTCGGAGAAAAAGGATTAATTTTTGAGCCTTTTCAATCAAGAGTTTATACTCACGCAAATTTATTTAGTCACGTAATTGGTCAAGTTGATTACGATAATTACGGTATTTCAGGTATAGAAAAATATTATGATGAAGAATTAAAAAACAAAAATCTTATTCATCAGCCTTTAAAGTTAACATTAGATACAAATATTCAACACTTAATAAGCAAAGAGTTATCTAAATCTTTAATTACGTTTGAAGCTACTGGCGGAGGGGCTTTACTCTTAGACGTTGATAATGGAGATATAATTTCTTTAGTTTCCTTACCTGATTTTGATATTAATGTCAGAGCAAGTGTTCAAGATAAAAAATATATTAATAAAATAACAAAAGGTGTATACGAATTAGGTTCAATTTTTAAAACTTTTACAATAGCTTTAGCTTTAGAGAATAACCTTTTAAAACCAAAAACAATTATTAAAGATATTCCAAGGTCAATAAAATGTTCTAAATACCAAATTTCTGATATAAAAAATTTTCCAAAAGATCTATCTGTTGAGGATATTTTGATAAGATCATCTAATGTTGGAACAATTCTTATAGCAAGAAAAATTGGTGAAGAAAAATATAAGAAATTTATCAAAGACGCTCATTTACTTAAAAATTCAGAAATACAACTCGAGGAAGTTGGTAGTCCAATCAAATTTGATTGGAACGAATGCAAGTTAGAAACTATATCCTATGGTCACGGTATTACTACTACTCCTTTACAAGCAACTACAGTTTACGCAGCACTATCAAATGGTGGGAGAATTGTTAAACCAAACTTGATTAAAGATCAGTATAAAAAAAAAAATGTAAGATTAGTTTCACAAAAAACCAGCGACAACATTAATAAGATTTTAAGAAAAGTAGTAACTGAAGATGAAGGAACAGCTAAACTTGCAGATGTACATGGTTATTTTGTTGGAGGAAAAACAGGGACTTCACAAAACTACAAAAACAAAAATGAAAATTTAACTTCTTTTATTTCTATATTCCCCGCACATAAACCGAAGTATGCTTTACTAGTAATGTTAGAAAATCCCCAAGTAGCTAAAAATTTAACATACGACTACAAAGGTATGAAAATTAAAGCTTTTAGAAATGAAGCTGGATGGAACTCAGCTTATGTAGCGGGCAAAATAATAAAAAAAATTGGGCCAATTTTAGCCATAAAAAACAAAGACTTTAATCATCAATATGTTGTTGAAAAAGTTAATTAATAGTATTTCAAAAGAAAAAAAAAATATTAAGGTTAAAGGGCTTTCGGCTAACAGCAACAATATAAAAAAAAACTTCATCTTTTTTGCAATTAAAGGCCATACCATAAATGGGGAAAAGTTTATTAATCATGCAATTAGAAAAGGCGCAGCAGTTGTTGTGTGCTCTAAAAATTGTAAGTTTGATTCAAAAAAAATACCAATAATTAAAACTTCAAATGTTAGAAATTTCTTAAGTGAAGTAGCATCGAAGTTTTATAAAAAAAAACCAAAAAATATAATTGCAGTTACAGGAACTAATGGAAAGACTTCTGTATCTGATCTATTTTACCAAATTTTAAAAAATAATAATTATCCTGTAGCTTCAATTGGAACTTTAGGAATAAAATTTAAAAATAAAGTTTTTAAATCTTATTTGACCTCACCAGATACTATATTACTCCACAAAACTCTTGAAAAAATAAAAAAAGAAAAAATAGACAATGTAATTTTAGAAGCCTCAAGTCATGGGTTACACCAAAAAAGAATAGAACATTTAAACTTAAAAGCAGGTATTTTTACAAATTTTAGTCAAGATCATCTTGACTATCATAAAACAATGCAATCCTACCTTAATTCTAAGCTTCATTTATTTAAAAATATTTTAGGAAAGGGGAAGTTTTTAATTTGCTCTTCAGAGAGTAAAGAATATTTTATCTTAAAAAAAATTTCAAAAAATAGAAAACTAAGATTTTTTAATGCTAATACTTTAAAGGAAAAATTAATAAAAATTAAAAATATAAAATTTAGAGACTTTCAATTGAATAATTTATCAATGGCGATTGCTGCAGCTAAAATAGTTGGTGTAAAGGAGAAAAATATTTTTAATAACATTAATAAATTAATTGATGCAGATGGTAGATTAGAGCTGGTAAAAACTTTTCCAAATAATGTTAAAGTTTATATAGATTTTGCGCATACACCCGATGCATTGTTTAAGGCTTTAAAATTTTTAAAAAAAAACCAAGGTAAAAATATCTCTCTAGTGTTTGGATGCGGGGGCGATAGAGACCTTAAAAAAAGACCTTTAATGGCAAAAATCGCTAGTTCAAATTGTAAGAATGTATACGTTACTGACGATAATCCAAGAAATGAGAGGCCAGAAAAAATAAGAGCTGAAATTATTAGAAATATTAAAAATATAAAATGTTTCAATATTGGTAATAGAGAAAAAGCAATTAAAACTGCAATCATTAACGCTGAACCTAATGAAATAATTTTAGTAGCTGGTAAGGGTCATGAGGTTGAACAAATCTATAAAGACAAAATTATATCTGTTTCTGATAAAAAAATTATTAAAAGTTTAAAAGTAAGTTATAAAAAAATTTCCTCTAAAAACAAAAACTTTGATGAAAATCAAAAAATTCTCAACGAAATTAAAAAAGTTATGAAACCAAAAAATTTTCATGGGCTTGCAATTGACTCAAGAGTTCTTAAAAAAAATAACTTGTTCCTTACAATAAAAGGCAAAAATAATAACGGAATTAAATTTATACCTAAAGCTTTAAAAAAAGGAGCTGCTTATGTAATTACTTCGAAAAATATAAAAAAATATAAAGATAAAATTATTAGAGTAGAAAATGAAGTTAAATTTTTGAACGATTTTGCATCGAAAAAACGACAAAAAACTGATGCTAAAATAATCGCAATTACCGGAAGTGCTGGAAAAACATCTTTAAAGAATTTAATAAAAGATTTATTACAAAATTTTGATCAAACTATTTATTCACCAAAATCTTATAATAATCATTTTGGTGTTCCTTTAAGTATATCTCAACTTAATAAAGACCATAAGTTCGGAGTTTTTGAGGTAGGTATGAGCAGACCTGGAGAGATAAATAACCTCTCAAAATTGATAAAACCAAATATCGCTGTCATTACTAATATCGGCGAAGCCCATATTGAAAATTTTAAAAATTTGAGCGGAATAGCAAAAGCAAAAGCTGAGATTATTCAAAATGTTGAAAAAAATGGCACAATAATTCTAAATCGAGATGATAAATTTTTTAATTATTTTAGTAAAAAAGCAAAAAAAAATAATTTAAAAATAATTTCTTTTGGATTGAGTAAAAAATCAGATTTTCATCCTTTTTCCATTAATAAAATTAAAAAGAAAAAAATTTTAAAGGTAAAAGTAGGCAAAAAAATTTTGAAGCTTCAAATCAAAAATATTAACATATATAATATTTTATCCTCATTAGCTGTCATAAAAGAGCTCAATTTAGATTTTAATAAAATAATAAATCATTATAAAAGTTATGAACCAGTTGATGGTAGAGGTAAAATTCATAATATTAAAAGATATAACAAAAATTTTAAATTGATTGATGAAAGTTACAACGCAAATCCTCTTTCTGTTAAAAATGCTGTACAAAATTTTAGTTCTATTCAAAAAAATAAATTTAAGAAATATCTTCTTCTTGGAGATATGCTTGAACTTGGTAGACATTCTGAAAAATTACATGAAAATCTATCAAAAGTTATTAACACTTCAGATATAGATAAAGTGTTTATTAAAGGAGTTAAAACTCTATCTACATATAAAAATATTCATAAAAGCAAACGTGGTAACATTTTTCAACACCAAGAAGATCTAGATTTTACTTTTAGTAAAATTATATCTAATAATGATTATTTAATGATAAAAGGTTCTAACGCTACAGGTTTAAAAAATTTTAGCAAAAGGATAATTAAAGGTTAATAAATGTTATTTCACTTTTTTACATCATTGGTTGAACAATATTCGTTTTTAAATGTATTTAAATATTTAACATTTAGAACAGGTTTATCTGTAATGACTTCGCTAGTCGTTGTATTTATCATTGGTGGCCCTTTAATAAAAATATTTTCTGAAAAAATGATTACTGGCCCTATAAGACAAGACGGTCCTATTGACCACATAGTAAAAAAATCTGGAACTCCTACAATGGGAGGAGTAATTATTATCATTGGTATAATTTCAAGTACTTTACTTTGGGCAGACTTAACTAATATTTACGTCTGGACACTTATTTTCGTATCAGTAAGCCTTGGAGGCTTAGGTCTTTATGATGACATATTAAAAATTAAACTTAAAAATTCTAGTGGATTAAAATCAAAATATAAATTCACAGGTCAATTAATTATTGGGGGATTAGCACTTTTAGTGTTAATTAAATTTTCAAATCATGATTATTTGTACAACCTTTATTTCCCTTTTTTTAAAAATTTAATTTTAGACATGGGAATATTTTTTATCCCATTCGGATTATTTGTTATAATTGGAGCATCAAATGCAGTTAACTTAACAGATGGGCTTGATGGTTTAGCTACGGTCCCTGTCATGCTAGTTGCTCTGTCATTCATGTTTATTTCATACATCGTGGGCAACACAATTTTTTCTGAATATCTTCAAATAGAATATATTCCAGATGTTGGTGAACTCTCAATTTTTTGTGGATCAATTGTTGGAGCTTGCTTAGGATTTCTGTGGTATAATGCACCACCAGCAAAAATTTTCATGGGAGATACCGGATCACTTTCTTTAGGAGGTTCACTAGCCGCAATAGCCATTATAGCAAAACATGAAATTGTTCTAGCAATAATTGGTGGGCTCTTTGTTTTGGAGACTGTTTCAGTAATTATACAAGTAATTTCCTTTAAACTTACTGGCAAAAGAATTTTCAAAATGGCGCCAATTCATCATCATTTTGAAAAAAAAGGCTGGGCTGAGTCAACAATAGTAATTCGTTTTTGGATTATAGCAATTATTTTAGCATTAATTGGATTAGCCACTTTAAAACTAAGGTAGTAGATGGCTTCAGAGAATAATTTTAAAGAATTATCTTATTTAGTTTATGGTCTTGGAAAAACAGGTAGGTCAGTAGTAAATTTTCTAAAAAAAAATCAAATTCAAAATTATTTAGTATGGGACGATAAAGATAAAAAATCATATAAAGAAAAAAGACCAAAAAATTTATTTAAAGCATTGAAAGAGACTGATTATATTGTTTTAAGCCCCGGTATAAATTTAAAAAAAACAAAAAACAGAAAAAAAATAACAAAGTTTAAGGACAAAATAATAACTGACATTGATTTTATTTTTTTACAAAAAAAATTCTTCAAAAGTGTTGTAGTAACAGGCACAAATGGAAAATCAACTACATGCAAAATTATTGAACACTTGCTTAAAAAAAATGGATACAAACCATTATTGGGTGGTAATATTGGCACGCCAATTCTTAATTTAAAAATAACAAAAAAAAATTTTATTATAATTGAGGCTTCTTCATTTCAACTTGAGTACTCAAAGTTTATTCGTCCAGATTTTGCTTTTTTATTAAATATTACTAATGATCATCTTGATTGGCATGGAAACATGAAAAATTACATTGAATCTAAATTCAAGATATTCAAAATACAGAAAAAAAATCAATATTCATTTGTTAATAAAGCTCTATTAAAAGAATTTAAAAAAAGAAATCTATCCGGGAAAATGTTAATTCCTGATATTAAAACATACAAAAAAGTAAAATCTGAAATAAAAAATCTATATTTGAATTTAGAAATTAACGATGAGAATATGACATTTGTTTACACATTTTCAAATTTACTTAAAATAAATCGTAAATCTTTTCTTAATTCTTTTAATGATTTTAAAGGCTTACCTCATAGGTATGAATTTTTCCTTAAAAAGAAAAATTGTATTTTTATAAATGATTCAAAGGCAACTTCATTTCAAGCAACAAAATTTGCTCTTAAGAGCTCAAAGAATATCTTTTGGATTCTTGGGGGTCTTGCAAAAAAAAATGATAAAATAGTTTTAAAAGATCTTTATGAAAATATTACAAAATCATATATTATTGGAAATAATTTAAACTTCTTCAAAAAACAGATTCAAAATAAAGTAAAAATTCATAAATCTATAAAATTAAAAAATGCAATTATTCAGATTTTGAAAGATATAAAAATATTCAATGGTGTTAGAAATGTAATTCTACTGAGCCCATCTGCAGCTTCATACGACCAATATTTAAATTTTGAAAAAAGAGGAAATGAATTTAAAAAACTTTCAAAGTATTATGCAGATAAATACATTTAAGTTTGCTCTTATAAATTATTGGAGAAATATTGATAAAAAAATTTTTTTTTCTTTTTTCACTTTACTTTTGTTGGGGTTATTTTTTTCATTTTCATCCACTTCATCATTAGCTGGAGAAAGACTTAATAAAGATTATTACTTTTTTTTCACAAAACACTTATCATTTACTGTTTTAGCATTATTAATCATGATTTTTATTTCAGTCCTAGAAACTGAATTTTTAAAAAAACTTATTATACCGTCATTTATTATTACTTTTATATTTTTAGCACTTGTACCAATCATTGGACTTGAAGTTAAAGGAGCTAAAAGATGGCTAGATTTTTATTTTTTTAGACTACAGCCAATTGAAGTTTTAAAACCTTTCTTCATTTTGACTACAGTTAAAATTTTGACTACTAATAACTTACAAAATTCCCAAGTAAAATATCTTTTTAGTTTTTTACTACTATCGGCTGTAATTATTCTTTTAATAGACCAACCCGATCTTGGACAATCAGTTCTATTAGTTGGCAGTTGGGTAGCTACAGTATTCATTTCAGGTGTAAGTTTATTTTATATTTTTGGTTTTTTTTTAATTTTCATATTTTTTATTAGTTCACTTCTCTTTTTGATGCCAGAAAAATTTGGTTATATTATAAATAGATTAATTACATTTGTTGATCCTACAAAAGGCGATCGATTCCAATCATCGACAGCATTAGATGCTATAAAACTAGGAGGTTTAAAAGGACAAGGTATGGGAGAAGGTATTTTAAAAGAGAGTGTGCCAGAAGCACATACTGATTATATAATTGCTATCATATCAGAGGAATACGGTTCAATTATTTCAATTATGATTATTTTAATTTTTTTGTATATTTCTTTAAGAATAGTAAAAAATTGTATTAATCAAAATGATAAATTAAAAAGAATATCTCTCTGCGGGCTTGCAGCATTGTTGATATTCCAAACATTCATTCACGTAGGTGTAAATACGAGTTTAATACCTACTACTGGTATGACGCTACCTTTCTTGAGTTATGGGGGATCCTCATTAATTGGAAGCGCGATACTAGCTGGTATAATTTTAAATTATACGAAAAATAGAACTTTTCTTTATGATTAAAAAAATAAAAGCATTTGTGGCAGTTGGAGGGACAGGAGGCCATGTACTTCCCGGTTGTAATTTAGCCAATCACTTAATTGAACAAAATTATAACGTACGCCTGATTTCAGACGAAAGAGGCTTAAAATATATAAAAAAATTTAAAAATTTGAATGTTTCTGTATTACCTTCAAATCCCTTTATAAATAAAAATTTACTTACAAAAATTTTTTCCTTTATTGCAATTTTATATTCAGTATTTAGGTCTTTAATTTTTCTTATATTAAATAGACCTACGATTGTATTTGGAATGGGAGGTTACGCTTCTTTTCCAATTTGTATTGCAGCAAGTATTTTAAAAATAAAATTTATAATCTATGAAAATAATTTGATCATAGGTAAAGCGAACAAATATCTATTGCCATTTGCAAATAAGGTATTTGTTTCTTATAAAGAGTTATCTGGTATTGAAAAAAAATATTTTCATAAAATTTTTGTAATAGGAAATATAATTGATAAAAATATAATAAATTTTTCCAAGAAATATATTGAAAAAAAAAACTCGAACAAAATTAGCATTCTTATTCTTGGTGGAAGTCAAGCCGCTAAAATATTTGCTGAGAAACTCCCAAGAATCTTTTATAATTGCTCTGAATTAGGAATTTCTCTTAAAATTTACCAGCATTGCTTATCAAATCAAAATGAAAATTTAAAATCATTTTATGAAAAAACTAAAATTGATTACGAAACTTTTAATTTTACGCAAAATTTAATTAAATATTTTTCTAAAACGGATTTAGCTATAACAAGATCAGGATCCTCAATGTTAGCCGAGCTTACTAATGCTAATATTCCGTTTATTTCTATTCCACTCCCATCATCTGCAGATAATCACCAGTTAAAAAATGCTATTTATTATCAAAGAAAAAAATTTGCTTTATTAATCGAAGAAAAAGATCTTAATGAGAAACTATTGAAGATTATTAAAGATATCCACGAAAATAACACAATATTAAATAAGATTAGACAAAATCAGAGACAATATTCTGACAAAAATGTCTACAACAATATTAATGAGGTATTAAAAAAAATAATTGATGAAAAAAATTAATTTTGGACAAAAAGAGCTTATACACTTTGTAGGCATCGGGGGTATTGGAATGAGCGGGCTTGCCCAAATAATGAAAAACATGGGTTTTAGAATTCAAGGTAGTGATTTAAGCAAAAATAAAAATACTAACAGCTGTTCAAAAGCTGGAATAAAAGTTTTTCTTGGTCACTCAAAAAAAAATGTAAAAAACTGCTCAATTTTAGTAAGATCATCTGCAATAAAAAATAATAATATCGAAATAAAATATGCTCGAGCGAAGAAAATTCCGGTTTATTCACGTGCCGAGGTTCTTGCCGACGTAGTATCCTTAAAAAAAAATATTCTTGTTACTGGATCTCATGGAAAAACAACAACAACGTCTCTAGTCTCAAAGATTTTAACTGATCAAAAACTTGATCCAACAATAATCAATGGTGGTGTAATTAATTCATTTAAAAGTAATGCTAAATTAGGAAAAGGAGATTGGGCAATTTTAGAGGCAGATGAATCCGACGGAAGTTTTCTTAAACTACCAATTAATTATTCAATAGTTACAAATATTGATAGTGAGCATATAGACTATTATAAAAGTTTTAAAAATTTAGAGAATTCATTTATTAAATTTATCGAAAAAACCCCTCCAACAGGTAAATCCATAGTTTGTATAGATGATAATAATATTAAAAAAATACTTAGAAAATTAAAAAATAAAAATATTATCACTTACGGTGAAAATAAAAATTCTAATTATCAAATTTCAAATATTAGATATAGAATTGATTATTCAATCTTTAATTTGACATATCAAGATATTAAGAAAAAAAATGTAAATATTAAAAATATTAAATTAAAATTAATGGGAAAACATAATGTCTTAAATGCTGCTGCAGCTGTTACTGTTTGTCTTAATTTAGGAGTAAATCAAAATGTAATTAAAGGGTCATTAAAAAAATTTTCTGGTGTTCAAAGAAGAATGACTAAAATTTTCTCAAAAAAAAATAATGATTTTTACGATGATTATGCTCACCATCCAACTGAAATTTCATCAATTTTAGAAAGTGTAAAAAATGTTTATAAAAATAGAAAAATTATTTCTGTTTTTGAACCTCATCGTTATTCTAGAATAATATCTTTAAAAAAAAATTTTGCTTCTTCTTTCAAAAAATCTAATATAGTAATTCTTTGCCCATTATATGCTGCTGGAGAGAAAAAAAATTCCAGATACAATCATAACGAATTTGCAAAATTAATCTCAAAACTCTCAAAAACTCAAGTGATAATAATTGAAAACTTTAAAGATTTAGAAACTTATTTTAAAAAGAATCTAATGAGCAATGAGATAATAATTGGTATGGGTGCTGGATTAATATCTAAATGTATGAGGGAGTTAAAAGTTGTTTTATGAGAATAAAACAAGAATTAATAAGAAAATTTAATACTAACATTTCCTCTAATGCAAACCTTTCAAAATATAGTTGGTTTAACCTTGGAGGTCCTGCAGAATATCTATTTAAACCTGATAGCAAAGAACAATTAATTGAATTTCTTAAGTATATAAAAAAATACAACTTTAAGATAACTATTCTTGGCGCTGGCTCTAATACTCTTATAAGAGATAATGGCGTGAATGGAGTTGTCATTAAACTTGGTTCAAGTTTTTCAAAGATTAGCTTGATCGATCAGAATTTAATTGAAGTGGGAGCTGCCACACTTGATCGTACAATTTCTAATTTTGCTAAAGAAAAAAGTATTGGAAACTTAGAATTTCTTTCCTGTATTCCTGGATCAATCGGTGGTGCAGTTATAATGAATAGCGGATGTTATGGAGATGAAATCTCTAAAATTTTATCTTCCATAAATGTTATAGATATAAATGAGTGTAAAGAAAGAGAGATAAGTTATGATGAGATTAAATTTTTTTATAGAGGTACAAATTTATCAGATCAACTAATTATCACTTCAGTAAAACTCAAGGGAATCACAGTTTCTAAGGATTTAATTGACGAAAAACAAAAAAGATTAATTGAAAAAAAAAATTATCCCAACCTAATCGAGTGAAAACAGGTGGCAGTACTTTTAAAAATTTTACAAATGAGAAAAAGGCATGGAAATTAATTAAAGAGGCAGGTTGTGAAGATCTTAGAGAGGGCGACGCAATGATTTCGAAGACTCATTGTAATTTTTTTATTAATAATGGAAAAGCTAGATCTTCAGATATAGAAAGATTAATCAAAAAAGTTAAAAAAAAAGTTGTAGAAAAAACAGGAGTTAATCTTGAGCTAGAGATTAAGATTATTGGTGAAGAAGAAAAAAATTAAAAAAGTTCTTATTGTGCTTGGTGGAAATTCAGGTGAGAGAAAGGTAAGTCTAGCTAGTGGCAAAGCATGTTTTAATGCTCTTAAAAGTAAAAGCTACATTGTTTCTAAGTTTGATCCCAAATTTAAAAATTTTAACCTAATAAATAAAAAAAATATCGATGTAATCTTTAATGCGTTACATGGTAAAGATGGTGAAGATGGTATAGCCCAAAGTTACTTTGAATATTTAAGAATCCCCTATACTCATTCTGGAGTTATAAGTTCTTTTAATGCAATGAATAAAGCAGTTTCAAAAGAGATTTTTATTAAGAATAAAATTTTAACGCCAAAATATTTTACCATTGATCGAAAAAAATATAAGTCGAATTTTTTAAGAACAATTCTTAAAAAAAAAAAATTTATATTTCCCATTGTAGTCAAGCCTATTGACCAAGGATCAAGTCTTGGAGTTAAAATTATAAATAATAAAAATAATTTAGAAAAAACAGTTAAATCACTTTTTAAAAAATATGATCAATTACTTTTCGAACAGTTTATTGGAGGACAAGAAATTCAAGCTGCAGTTATAAATAATTCTGCTATTGGTGCAATTGAACTTATCCCTAAGAGACCATTTTATGATTATAAAGCAAAATATACAAAAGCAGCTAAAACTCAACATATTATGCCTGCAAGACTTGAAAAAAAATTTTATAAAAAAGTTTTAAAATTAGCAGAGCTTGCTCATCGTGTATTAGGATGTAAAGGAGTTACAAGATCAGACTTTAAATTTTTCAAAAATAAATTCTATCTTTTAGAAATCAATACACAGCCTGGAATGACAAATCTTTCATTAGTGCCAGAAATAGCTAACTATTATGGCATTAACTTTTCAGAACTAGTTGAACAAATTTTGGTAGATGCAAGTGTTGATAGATGAAAAAAAAGTTTTTAATTGCTATTATATTATTATTGTTTTTAAGCACTTATAAACTTCAAAATAATCTTGAACTAAATTCAAAACTCAAAATAAAAAATATAGAAATTGAGAACAATCAGATAATTGGTGATGAAGAAATTAAAAAAAATATATCTTTTTTATATGACTCAAATCTTATTTTTTTTAAGACAAAAGATTTAGAGATTAAGCTTAAGGAGATAAGTTTTATCGAGAGTTTTGAAGTAAAAAGAATTTATCCAAACTCAATTAAAATTAAAATTTTTGAAAAAAAACCAGTTGCAATTTTACAAAACAGAATGGAAAAAAAATATTTTACAAAAAGGGGCGATGCAATTGATTTTTTTTACTTAAAAGATTTCAATAAACTACCTTTAGTTTTTGGTAATAAAGAAAATTTTAAACCATTTTATTACAATTTATTAAATACAAATTTCCCAATAGAAGAAATAAAAACATTTTATTTTTTTGAGTCAAGAAGATGGGATTTAATAACAAATAAGAATCAAACTATAAAATTACCAGAGAATAATTATAATGAGAGTTTGAAAAACTTTTTAAACATAAAAGATAAGATTAATTATGAAAAATATAAAATTTTTGATTATAGAATAAAAGATCAACTTATTTTAAAATGAATTATGCGAATGAATTCACCAATTCTTTTTGTAGAGATAAATTTAGATAATTTTATTTTTGTTGTTTTAGAAGCGAATGACAATAATCAATTTCAAAAAGTCTATACAAACAAAACCAGTATAGGGGGAATTAGTGACTACAAAATTTCAGATATCAATCAAGTATATGACATCATAAAGGAAAATATATTTTATTTAGAGAAAAAATTAAATTTTGTTTTTAAAGAAGTGGTTTTAATAACAAACAATTTTAATTGTTTTTTAATTAATCTAGCTGGCTTTAAAAGACTTAATGGTTCACAATTAAGTAAAGATAATGTTACTCATATACTAAATTCACTCAAATCCAAAATTATTGAAAGTGAAGATAAAAAAAGAATTCTACATATTTTTAATACTAAATATTTTTTAGATAAAAAAAATGTTGAAAATTTACCAATCGGATTATTTGGTGATTTTTATTCACAAGAGCTTTCGTTTTTTTTAGTCGATGATAACGATTATAGGAATTTAATAAATATATTTAATAAATGTAATTTAAAAGTTAGTAAGATAATTTCAAAAAACTTTTTAGAGGGAATTAGTTTAATCGATAAAAATTCAAATTTAGAAACCTTTTTTAAAATAGAAATTTTTGAAAACGAGAGTGAGATTTTTTTTTTCGAAAATTCTGCTTTAAAATTCTCTCAACGCTTTAAATTTGGATCGGACTCGATAATCCGTGATATTTCTAAAATTACCGCGCTCGACCATCAGTTGGTAAAAAAAATTTTGTCAAATTTTGATTTTTCAAAAGATATCTTAGAGTCAGATTTGATAGAAAAAGACTTTTTCGATGATCAAAACTTTAGAAAAATTAAAAAAAAACTTTTTTACGATATTGCATCAGCAAGAATTGAAGAGATAGCAGAAATTATAATTTTGAAAAATATCAATTTGGTAAGTTTTTTAAAAAAAAATTTAACAATCTTTTTGAAAGTAAATGATAACACACTCAAATGTTTTGATAAAAATTTCAAAAGTATTTTTATGGGAAATTTTGACTTTGAATTAAAAATTATTGAAAATGCATTTTTTGATGAGTTCTACAGCAATGCTCATGCTCTCGTTCAATATGGGTGGAAAAAGGAGTCAGTACCAGTTATTCACGAAAAAAAATCAATAATCTCAAGGATATTTAATCTTATTTTTAAATAATTTTTGTTATTTTTAGAAACATTAGTTGTTTTAATTCATTCTAAGCGATTATGTATAAAGCATCATGAAAAAAATAAACCAAAAAACCTTAAATGAAAAAATAGAATTCAAAGGAATTGGATTACATAGTGGATTAAATGTAAATTTAATCGTTAAACCTGCTAAACCTAACACAGGAATAGTTTTTAAAAGAACAGATATTGAAAAAAATAATATTATTCATGCTGATTTTAAGAATGTTGTTGAGCCTGTATTGTGTACTAAAATAAAAAATGAGAATGAGGTGACAGTTTCTACAGTTGAGCATTTAATGGCAGCTTTTTATGGTGAAGGGATTGATAACGTTTTAGTTGAAGTTGATGCTCCTGAAGTTCCAATTATGGATGGTTCAGCAGTTGATTTCGTTGATGCAATTAGATCAGTTGGAATAGAAGAGCAAAACGAAACAAGAAAATTTATTAAAGTTCTTAAAAAAGTTGAAGTGAAAGACAGAGATAAGTTTATTTCTATAGAGCCTCTTGAAAAAGATTTGATTATAGATTTTGAATTAATTTACAGAAACCCTTTGATAAGAACTAGAAGAAAAGAATTTAAACTAAGCAATGATGATTTAACAGAAATTTATAACTCACGAACATTTTGTTTATACGAAGATATTGATAATATAAAGAGAATGGGTCTCGCTAAAGGTGGTTCGCTTGAAAACGCAATTGTTGTTCAAGGAGATAAAATTTTAAATGAAAATGGGCTAAGGAACAGACACGAATTTGTTTATCACAAAATATTAGACTGTTTAGGAGATATTATGCTTTCAGGTAATCGAATTTTTGGCCATATAAAAACATCTCAAGGTGGACATGCTCTTACTAACAAATTATTGAAAAAATTCTTTTCTGATAAAACAAATTGGAAATTAGAAAGTTTTGACAAAGTGGAAAAACAAAATCAAGATTCTTACGAAAATTCATTAGCTATTGGCGCATAAGTTACTTTAAATTTACCTATCTATTATATTCTGATATTAGTTTACTAATGCTCTTAAGAATTATATCTTCTATTTTACTTATCTCATTTATATCTTCTTGCTCTAAAGAAAAAATTGTTTATGAGAATAAAAAAACCATAGATCCATATGTTACTTATAAAGAAGCTTTTGAAGCATTTGAAAATAATGATTACTTTTATGCTAATAAAAAATTTCTCGAAGCCGAGCTTAATTTTGATGACCCAAGATTTGCTGCAAAATCTGCTATCATGTCTGCTTTCTCACTATATGGTATTAATTTCTATCAAGAGGCAGAAGAAAATTTAGTGAGATACCTAAAGACTTATCCAGCTGATAGGTACGTTGAATATGCTCATTATCTAATGGCAATAATTTATTTTGAACAAATTAGCAGTGAGCAGTTCGATTTAGAACCTTTATTAAACGCAAAAAAAAAAATTGAATTTTTTATAAATGAGTATCCTGATAGTGAGTATGCTATTGACCTTAGTTTTAAAAAAGATTTAGTAGATAACCAATTTGCTGCAAAAGAACTCTACATAGCTAAATATTATATTTCAGTCCAAAAATGGATTCCCGCAATTAATAGATTAAAAATTATAGTAAAAGATTATGATAAAACAGTCTTTATAGAGGAAGCACTTCATAGATTAGTTGAAATAAATTATCATATAGGACTGCGTGAAGAAGCAAAAAAATATGCAAGCATCTTAGGTTATAATTACAACTCCAGTGAGTGGTTTGCTCAGTCATATAAAATATTTGATAAAAATTATAAACCTATGAAAAATTTTAAAATAAAAAAAGAAAAAAATATTTTTAATAAGATAATTAATAAAATCAAATTAAAGTAATGGATGATAAAATAAAAATCACTCGACTTTATAAAGACAAAATAAAAAATCTTAAAAAGCACAATAGTCTTTATTTTAATTATGATAAACCAATAATTTCAGACTCAGAATATGACAATCTTAAAAATGAGATCAAAGAGCTTGAAAAGGAAAACAAATATTTAAAAGATTTAAATTTACTTGATAAAATTATTGGAGCTCCACCGCTTAATAAATTCAAAAAATTAAAACACTTAACTCCAATGCTGTCTTTATCAAATTCTTTTAATAAAGATGATATGAAAGATTTTCTTAAAAAAGTTACTAATTTTCTTAAATTTAAAGATTTAGAAATTGATCTTTTTTCTGAACCAAAAATTGATGGGATTTCAGCAACTTTGGTTTATGAAAAAGGAAATTTAATTAAAGGAATATCCAGAGGAAATGGTTATGAGGGAGAAGACATCTTGGAAAACCTTAAAACTATTAAGAATATTCCTAAAAAAATTATTTCAAATAAAGTTCCAAAATTAATGGAGATAAGATGTGAAATTTATATTGGAAAAAAAGACTTTAATAAAATCAAAAATAATTTTGCAAATCCAAGAAATGCAGCCGGGGGTTCACTAAGACAAAAAGATCCAAAGGAGACCTCAAAAATTCCATTACAATATTTTGCTTATGGTTTTGGAAAAATTGAACCACTTAAACTTAAAACTCAATCAGACTTTTTAAATCAAATAACTGAATGGGGTTTTTCCACAAACCCTTTATCAAAAAAATTAAAAGGGATTGAAGAAATTGAAAGACAGCATAGGCAAATTGATATCATAAGATCCTCGTTAGATTATGATATCGATGGACTTGTTTATAAAATTAATGATTTAGATTTACAAAAAAGACTAGGCAATACATCAAATTCACCTAGATGGGCTATTGCATATAAATTTTCCGCAGAAAAAGCTGTTACTAAAATAAAAAAAATTGATATTCAGGTAGGAAGAACAGGAGCTATCACCCCTGTTGCAAAAGTTGAACCAGTAACGGTAGGTGGTGTCGTGGTTTCAAATGCCACACTTCACAATGAAGATGAAATCAAAAGAAAAGATATAAGAGTTGGAGACACAATACTTATTCAAAGAGCTGGAGATGTAATCCCTCAAGTTGTTTCAGTTGATGTATCCAAAAGGAAAAAAGATAGTAAAAAATTTATATTTCCTAACAAGTGTTTATGTGGTTCATTAACGAAGAAGGAGACTAATATAAGCACTAAAAAAGAGGATGCGGTTAGACGATGTTCAAAAGGGTATGAGTGCAAATATATAGCTAAAGAAAAACTTAAACATGTTGTTTCAAAGGAAGCGTTCAATATTGATGGTTTAGGAAAAAAAGTTGTAGATCAATTCTGGAGTTTAAATCTAATAAAAGAACCATCTGATATATTTAATTTAGATTATAAAAAAATTAGAGCTCTTGAAGGTTGGGGCGATATATCTATAAATAATCTCAAAAAAGCTATTTCTAAGTCAAGCACTGTAAAATTAGACAAACTTATATATTCAATAGGAATAAGACATATCGGACAAGAAAATGCGAAAATACTTGCAGCTTTTTTTATAGATGTAAAAGAATTTTCAATGTTATTCGAGGAAAAAAAAAGAGAGGAAATATTAAAAAATTTAATAGACTTAGATGGCATTGGTGAAACACAAATAGAGGCTATCAGAAATTTTTTTTCAATTACAAAAAATGTTAAAATAGTAAAAAACTTAATTGATCAACTTAAAATCAATAAATATTCAATAAAAAATATTGAGGGTAAATTTTCTAATCAAAAAATTATGTTCACCGGCGGTTTCAAAAAAATGAGCAGGTCTGAGGCAAAATCTATTGCAGAAAATAACGGTGGTAAAGTATTAGGGTCAATATCAAAAAAATTAGATATTTTAGTCGTAGGAGACTCTAAGCCAACAAAAAAGAAAATAGATCAAGCAAAAAAACTTAATATATCCATAATTAATGAGGAAGAATGGAACAAAATTTTAAATAGCTGAACAAGCTTTTTTTAACATTGTTTTCTCTTTTTTATTCATAAAGTTTTTAAGGCTTTTATAAACTTTCTTATGATAATTATTTAACCAAGAAATTTCATTATTTTTAAGAATTCCGAAATTAATTAAACTTTTATCAATGGGAGCCATTGTCAGGTTATCAAACATTATCTTATCATTTTTCTTTTTTACATAAATTATATTTTCAATTCTAATTCCAAATTTATTTTTTTCATAATATCCAGGTTCATTTGATACCACCATACCCGCCCTAAATGGAATATAATTATTTTTTGTAATTGCATGTGGTCCTTCATGCACATTAAGAAAATATCCAACCCCATGACCTGTGCCATGTGAATAATCTAAATTAATTTTTTTTAAGTCTTTTCTTGCAACTCTATCAATCTCTGAGCCAGATGTTTTTTTGTTCAATTTGAACGTTGCTACTGCTATATGGCCTTTTAAAACTCTCGTAAAAATGTTTTTTATTCTCTCATTTTTATTATCAAGTGAAATTGTTCTTGTAACATCGGTAGTTCCGAATTTGTATTGTCCTCCAGAATCCACCAAATAAATATTTCCGTTGAATAATCTTTTATTAGATTTTTGTGTAGCTCTGTAATGAATAATAGCTCCGTTTGAACCTACTCCTGAAATAGTTGGGAAGCTCAAAAATTTGAAATCTTTATTTTTTCTTCTATAACTTAAAAGTTTTTTTTCACCACTTAATTCAGTTATTTTCTTTTTTGAGAAATTATTTTTAACCCAAAATAAATATTTAGTCAAAGCAGCACCATCTAGAACGTGCACTCTCTTCATATTTTCTATTTCTTTTTTCGTTTTTATAGATTTGAGAAAATAAATTGGATCAACTGTATCTAAAATTTCATTATTTTTTGCAACTATTTTTTCATAAAAAATTGAACATGTTTTACTATCAATAATAAATTTTTTATTTTTAATTTTTGAAAGAATTTTCCCTGTATTCTTTATTCCCATAAATATTAGGTGATTATATTTTTTTTTAATCGATGCGGTAATTTTATTTACATCACAGAAAAAATAAATACGTTTTTTTTTATCCACCAGTGAATAGCAATTCGGTATAGGTGAATACTTTGAATCCCCTCCTCTTATATTAAATAACCAAGCATTGTTCTCACTGGCTGAGATAAACTGAAAATCACCACCCTTTTTTTTTAAGTTTTTACAAACTTTAGACAACTTTTGTTTACTAGACTGTCCTGTAAAATCTTTAGATAAATGAAAGAAATTCTTATTAGAAGAATAGTTTTTTCTTTTCCAAATTAGATCAACCAAATTTTTTTTTAGAGGAATAAACTTAAACGAATTATTTTTAAAAATTAGTCCAAGCGTTTTGCTTGTAATCAATTTGGGATCAAAACCAATTTTTATTTTTCTTTTTTTTTTAATTTTTATTGGTATTTGTTTAGGGATATTTTTTATTGTAAAATTTTTACCGCTTTCAATGTGAGCTTGTAAAGTATATCTTCCGTCAACAAATAAATAATTAGCGTTATTCAATACTAATGCAAAGCCGTAGGATCCTGTAAAATTAGTAATATATTTGAGTCTATCTTTGTTATCCTGAACGTACTCACCAAAAAATTCATCATTTTTTGTAATAAGATAACCATCTATCTCCTCTTTTTTAAAAATTTTTTTTAATTTGTTTATTTTTTCCATTTAAGTATTTTATTCTTTTTAAATCTATTCCAACCTGGGCTCCTGTATTCTTCATTAAATTCAATAGAATTATCTTGATTGAAATCAAAATCATCATTTGTTTTGTCTACATCAACTTCATTTTTTTCAACGTTTTCGTCAGGAATCTCGTTAATAAATCTAGAAGGTAAGGCATCCATCCAATCGCCGTGAAAAGCTCTTTTCATTGCAAAAGATAAGTAAGCTTCTTTTTTAGCTCTTGTTATACCTACGTAAGCTAATCTCCTCTCCTCTTCCAACGCGAAATCACCTTTTTCTTCTAAAGATTTTTGATGCGGAAAAAGTCCTTCTTCCCAGCCTGGTAAAAAAACTACATCAAATTCTAATCCTTTTGCTGCATGCATTGTCATTAAATTCACTTTTGCGCCCTCCCACTCTTGATCAATTGATGTGGCAAGAGCAACATGTTCAAGAAAACTTTGTAAATCATCATATTCTTGCATAGCTCTAATTAATTCTTTTAAGTTTTCTAATCTATTCTCGTTTTCTAAATCTTTTTTATTTTTTAACATTGCCGAGTATCCGGACTCGTCTAGTATTATTTTTAATAAATCAAAATGTTTCATATTTTTTGAGTCTTTTCTCCATTTAAAAATCATATTTAGTAACTGGCTTAATGCTGTTTGAATTTTTGGCTTAAAAGCTTTTCTTTCAATAAGTTTTATTATTGCATCTTCCAAACATAATTTATTATCTTTACCAAATTTATAAATCTGATTTAAACTACTTTCTCCCACACCTCTTTTAGGAACTCCAATTACACGTTCTAAGGCCAGATCGTCATATTTTTGATTTATAATTCTTAAATAACAAACAGCGTCTTTTATCTCTGCTCTTTCATAAAATTTTATTCCTCCTAATACTCTATACCCTATCCCAATTTGTAAAAATCTCTCTTCAAACTATCTAGTTTGATAAATTGCTCTGACCAAGATTGAAATATTATTAAAAGAGTATTTTTTTTTTAAGTTATTTTCTATTATATCACTAACGCCTTGTGCTTCATCTTTACCACTTCTATAACAATTTAGTTTGACCAGTTCACCTGAATTAGATGAAGACCATAATTTTTTTCCAACTCTACTAGTGTTATTTGAAATTAAATGGGAAGCAGTTTCCAGAATATTTTTTGTTGAGCGATAATTTTGTTCAAGTTTAAATACTTTACAATCTTTATAAATTTTATCAAAAGTTAAAAAATTTTTTATTTCAGCTCCTCTCCAACTATAAATTGATTGATCATCGTCACCCACACAACAAATATTTTGATTTTCATTTACCAAAAGGTTTAGCCATTTATTTTGAATAAAATTAGTATCCTGAAACTCATCTACTAAAATATATTTGAAATTATTTTGATAAATTTTTCTTATATCTTCATTATCCTCAAAAAGTTTAACACAAAACAATATTAAATCTCCGAAATCAAAAGCATTTAAATCTTTAATTTTATCTTGGTAAATTTGATAAACTTTTAAAATCGACTTTAATATTGAACTTGTTTTTTGAAGCTTTATATCTTTAGGAAGCAATCCTTTGTTTTTCCACTGATCAATATGATAAATTATCAGTTGAGGAGAAAATTTTTTTGCATCCAAATCCTCACCTTTAACTATATTTCTAATAAGTTTCTTTTGATCATCTGTGTCTAAAATTGTGAAATTGCTTTTGTAACCTAGGGCCTCAGCATGTCTCCTTAAAAATTTTACACTTATCGAGTGAAAAGTACCTAACCAAGGTATCGCGCTTGAATTACCTTTAACGTATTTCATGACTCTATTTTGCATCTCCTTAGCAGCTTTATTTGTAAAAGTGACACATAATATCTGACTGGGCCAAGCTTTTTTCTCATTAACTATATGAATGAGCCTTGTAGTTAGAACCCTTGTTTTACCAGAGCCTGCTCCAGCAACTATAAGATTTGGACCTTCGGTGCTTATGACCGCATTTCTCTGTTCTTTATTTAGGTTTTCAATTAATTTATCTATATTACTCATACAAAAGAGTTCTCATTTATATACCAGTTAAGTAAATAAAAAAATGATAAATAAAACTTATAAAATAATTAACAACAAATTTCCAAAAATCCTAAATTTTGTTTTCTATCTTAGATATCTTTTCTTAATTTTCTTAGTTTCTCTAATATCATTTTTTTTAATACCTAATTTTTTTGACTACAAAAAAAAAGAGAGTTACATCAAAGTTTTTCTACAAGAAAACTATAATTTAGATGTAAAAAAATTTAATAAAATAAATTTTAAACCTTTTCCGCTGCCAAGACTTGAAATAAATGAATTAAAATTGAATATTACCTCAGACTTAAATTTAACAACTAAAAAATTGGTAATTTACCCAAAAACTACAAGCTTATATAATTTTAAAAATTTCAAAGTAAAAAAAATTAAATTAGAAAGTACAAATTTATTAGTTGATTTCAAAGATCTTAAATTTTTTAGTGAAAAGATTTTAAATTTAAAAAAAAAAATATATTTTAAAGATCTAAATATCAAAGTAAAAGATATTAATAAAGAAATCATTAATCTAAACAATATAGAATTTATAAATTATGGTTATAAAAAAAATAAAATTAAAGGAATAATTTTTGATAAAAAATTCAAGATTATTTTGCAAGAAGACCTAAGTGAAATAGATTTCGATTTAGTCAATTCAGGAGTATCATTTCGATTAAAAATTTTAAAAGACTCTCAATTTCCAAATATAAACGGAAATTTTAAAGGGAATATTTTAAAATCAAATATTAAATTTAATTATATTTATGACGAAAATAATTTAATAATAAACGATCTTTTTTTTAGAGATAAAAGTTTTTCTTTTAATAGTAATGGAAAAATTTCATTCAAACCGTTTTCTCATATAGCTCTAAATACTGAAATTAAAGATTTTGATAAGGAAATAATTGATAAACTAAACTTAGAAAAAATTTTAAATACTAAAGAAATTATAAAAAAAATTAACACTAATAGCATTTTTTCTTTTAAGTCAAAACAATTTAGTAGCAGCTTAATTGATGAGATAACTATAAACGCTAATATGGCTTACGGTAATTTGATTATACAAAAAAAAATATTTTTTTTGAGTAGTGAATTAAGTTGTTTAGCAGATGTAGATCTTTTAGATGAATTTCCTACAGTAAATTTTAATTGTAAAATTTTGTCTAAAAGTAAAAAAAAATTTTTAAATAAATTCGATATAAATGTAAAAAAAGATGAAAAACTAGATATAGTTATTCTAGGTACCTTAAATATTCTTAATAAAAAAATTAATTTTGAAAAAATTAAAATTAATGAAAATTATATTGCCACAAACGGTGATTTAAAATATTTCAAAGAGAGTTTTGAAAATATTCTTTTTGATAAAAATTTTTTAAGAATATTTGATTTTACAAAAATTAAAAAATTCGTAAATCAAATTATATAATCTATTTAGGTTTTGTCATTTTTAACGGGCTCATAATTTTATCATACTCTTTTTCATTTATTAACCCTTCTTTGATTACCTCTTGTTTGAGAGTAGTTCCATTTTTGTGAGCTGCTTTTGCGATTTTTGCTGCTCTATCATAACCAATATTTGGAGCTAAAGCAGTCACCAACATTAATGAATTATCTAAAAGATACTTAATCCTTTTTTTATCTGCTTTAATTCCTTTTACACAATACAAGGCAAAAGTTTTTGCGGAGTCACTCATTATCTCTATCGATTGTAAAATATTGTGAATGATTAAAGGTTTGAACACGTTTAATTCAAAGTGTCCATGCGAGCCAGCCATAGTAATTCCATTGTGATTTCCAATAACTTTAACACAAACCATTGTTACCGCTTCGCATTGTGTAGGGTTGACCTTTCCTGGCATAATTGAAGAACCTGGTTCATTTGAGGGTAATATAAGTTCACCATAACCAGCTCTAGGTCCAGAGCCCAAAAATCTGATATCATTTGCAATTTTCATTAAGCATACTGCTGTAGTATTAAGTGAACCTGAAAAATTTACTATTTCATCATGAGCTGCAAGTGAGGCAAATTTATTTGAAGAGGGTTTGAAAGGGAGTTTAGTAATTTTATTTATTTCTTTAATAATTTTTTTATCAAAATTTTTTCGAGTATTTAACCCGGTTCCAACCGCAGTACCTCCTTGAGCTAGATTATAAATTTCTTTTAGAGAGGTTTCAATTCTGGTTATGCATTTTTTCAATTGAGAGTGATATCCTGAAAATTCTTGGCCCAAAGTTAGAGGTGTAGCGTCTTGTAAGTGAGTTCTTCCAACTTTTACAATTTTTTGAAATTCTCTAGATTTTCTTGCAAGCTCTTTTTCCAATAAGTTTAAAGAAGGCAAAAGTTTATTTTTTGTTTTTAGAGCAATAGCTATGTGCATAGCTGTTGGAAATACATCGTTAGTTGATTGAGATTTGTTTACATGGTCGTTAGGGTGTATTGGTTTTTTTGAACCCATTTTACCTCTCATCATTTCAATAGCTCTGTTAGCAATAACTTCGTTTACATTCATATTAGTTTGGGTGCCTGATCCAGTTTGCCAAACTTTTAATGGAAAATGTTTGTCTAGTTTTCCACTAATTACCTCTTCAGCGGCTTTTACAATATATTTGCTTAATTTTTTTTCTAAATCTTTATTCTTAGTATTAACTATTGCTGCTGCTTTTTTTATTATTGCTATAGAGTGGATAACTAATGGTCTAACTAAAAAATCACCAATATTGAAATATTTATTTGATCTTTCAGTTGACGCCCCCCAATACTTATCACCAGGTACTTTTATTTTTCCAATACTATCGAATTCAATTCTGTATTTCATTGTTGATTCTCTGATATAATACACTTTTATTTCATAATTATAAAATATAAAGGATAAGAAATGAGCAATTTTGAAAATGTTAAAAAATTTATGAAAACTTTCGGGCAGGAAGTTAAAGAAAAAGCGGAATTTCCAGAGGAAAAGATTACATCTTTAAGATATGAATTAATAAAAGAGGAACTTACTGAGTTTAAGGAAGCAATAGAAAAAAAAGATATTAAAGAGGTGGCGGATGCGTTAACAGATATTTTGTACGTCACTTATGGAGCAGGGCACGCATTTGGAATAAATCTAGATAAATGCTTTGATGAGGTTCAGAACTCTAATATGAGCAAGTTAGGTAAAGACGGCAAACCTATTTATAATGATAAAGGTAAAGTGATGAAGGGGCCGAACTATTTTAAACCAGATCTAAGTAAATTCGTCGCTTAATGAAAAAAAATTATCATTGGATACTTTTAGGAATCGCAGCTGGTATAGCTATTTATATGATGGACAAATATATCTTTTAACTTTTTTTAATTTAGAGATTATTAGACAAAATATTTTCAATGTAGAATTTCAATCTAGCATTTGTAGTACTTTAGTTATATAAAAATTAATCAATAAATGTTATGCTAAACAATTCAAGTAGCTATTATGATAAATGAAAATTTGTATAAACATTTTGAGAGAGAAACTATTTCAAAAGTAAATAGATTTAAAATTCAAAAAAAAGATTTAAATGAACTCAAAAAATCTTTCCAAAATAAAATTGTATTGGTTTCTGGTGCTGCTGGATCAATAGGTAGTCAATTTTCAAAAGATATTTTTAAATATAATTTTAAAATAAAAAAAATTATTTTTTTAGATAAAGATGAAAATATGCTTACAGAACT
>MDTA01055660.1_pt1 | contig 29146 bp, 31 predicted proteins | sample 811151 | NCBI WGS metagenome assembly MDTA01 (sample SAMN05326648, study PRJNA326480) | marine metagenome | isolation source: seawater | place: Indian Ocean: South | collected 2010 | reverse complement strand
TTTTAAAGAACCACTCTCTATTATTGAGTTTAAAAGTGACACGACAAAAGACATCAATTTGTATGATAATATTTTAACAAGCCCTATTTCAAGGTTTTCAAAGTATTGTAGGGGTATGAACAAAGTATTTTTTAATGTAAAAAACTTTTAGATATGAAAAACAAAAATTATTTTGGAAGAGGTGTAACCTCAATAGAAGGCACTAGCTGGAAATTTAATAAAAATGTTTCAAATCAATTTGATAAACACGTCAGGCAAAGCATTCCTCATTATGACGATATTCAAAAATACATATGTTCACTTAGTGAGTGGTTTTTAAAGGATGGATCAATTATTTATGATCTAGGATGCTCAACAGGAGAAACTGCTAAAAATCTTTTCAAAAAATTTCCAAAAATTGATTTTAAATATTATGGATATGACCTCAGTGCTGAAATGATTAAAATTGCAAAAAAAAAGAATAAAAAAAACTTAAAAAATTGTATTTTTAATATAGGTGATGTCAATAAGTTAAAATTTAAAAAAAATAGCAGAGTTTTTTATTCAATTCTTACGTTTCCATTTTTAAATTCTCTACAAAGAATTCAATTATACAAAAAAATATTTAAATCTTTAGACCATGGAGGAGCCATGATATTTGTGGATAAAATTAGGTCAAAAAATTCTTGTTATGAAGACATTTTTAATCAAACATATTTCGATTTTAAAATTGAGAATAAACTTACACATGCACAGGTGCTAAATAAATCAAAAAGTATAAGAAATGCTATGCAGCTTTTTGAGGAAAATGAAATTGAAAAATTTTTAAAACTTGCTGGTTTCAAAAAAATTGAACCTTTTTTTAGGTGGTTTAATTTTATCGGGTTTATAGCAATAAAATAAAATTATGAAAATTTTTAGCAATGATTTCCAGAAAATAAAATTAGATGTAATATTAAATGGTATTGAAAAAGATGGCTTTTATTTTTGTAAAAATGCAATTAATAATGATTTGATAAATCAAATAGAGCTAGATGTATCTAAAAATAGATTCTCAATTAATAAAAACTGGATATCCGGAGTTTATACAAAAAATCAGTATTTTTTAACAAATATTTTAGGTTGTTCAAAATCTTTTTTTGATCTCGTGACTGAAAAAAAAGTTTTTGAAATTTGTAATGAGTATATGAAAGGCTCTGACTATAGACTTAAAGCTGTAAGATATTATGAAACTTATGGTAGACATAAAATGTTATGGCATACAGATAATAAAGTTGACAGAAAATTTCAAGAAATACCTGGATTAATATTTATTGCATATATGAGTGATGTAAATGATGGTGAATTTCAATATATTAAAAATTCTCATAAATTTTCAGCTGAACAAAAAGTTAATAATTATGATAATGAATTTATAAATAAAAATTTTGCAGAGGACATTGTTTCATTTCCTGGATCAAAAGGAGATCTAATAATCTATAATACCTATGGAATTCATAGGGCAAAACCAATTCAAAAAAACAAAGATTTTGTAAGAAAAAGTTTATTCTTTCAGATCGATAATGGAAAAAAACATGGCGAGCCAATCTTACTCAATACATCCTATTTAACAAATGTAGACAAGCAAATATCAAATTTTTTAGGGTTTGGTAGTAATCCTGACAGCAAATTATACCCTAATACTGATATTCAAACACTACCTGTAAAACATATAATCAATCTTAGCCTTTTAAAATTAGTATTAAGGTCTCTCATAAGTACAATAGTTCCAAACTTCTTAAAAAAAATAATCAAGAATAAAATTATTAAATGACAATTCTTAAAAATTTAATCCAAAAAAGATTTATTAAAATAGAAAAAAAAAATTATTTTGGATATCCATTATTAGATGATGCATTTTCGGCTGAAGATATAAGCTCTGCAATGGAAGTTCTGCTATCAAAAAAAATCACAATGGGTGAAATAACTGCTGAATTTGAATATGAATTTGCAAATTATATTGGTTCAAAATATGCTTTAATGGTCAACTCTGGGAGCTCAGCAAATTTATTAGCAGCTTTTGCTCTTGTTAACCCTCTAAAAAAAAATCACCTTAATATTGGTGATGAATTTTTAATTCAATCATTGTGTTGGTCAACTTCACTGTGGCCTATGGTTCAAGCTGGATTGAGACCTAAATTCATTGATGTAAATACAAGAACATTAAATATCGAGCCAGAGGAATTTTATAAGTCAATTACAAAAAAAACGAAAGCGGCTATGATTGTTCATGTCCTTGGGAATTGTTCTGATATCGATTTGATTACAAAAATTGGAAAAAAAAAAAATTTGTATTTAATTGAGGATACATGTGAGTCACTTGGATCAATGTTTAAAAATAAATATCTCGGTACATTTGGTTCATTTGGAACTTTTTCATTTTATTATTCCCATCAAATTACATCGGGTGAAGGTGGAATGATAATTTGCGATAACAAAAAAGACTATCAAATAATTCACTCAATGCGTGCACATGGCTGGGATAGAGGTTTAAATAAAAGAAAAAATAATCGTAGAGATTTCAATTTTATTAATGCAGGATTTAACCTAAGGCCACTAGACATCACAGCTGCTATTGGATTAAGTCAATTTAAAAGACTAAATAATTTTAAAAAGACTAGAATTGAAAATAGAAAAAAAATTTTAAATTCATTGCAAACTTCTAAAAAATGGAACAACCAGTTTTCATTTATTGAAAAGAATAAAAACTTGAAGCCGAGTTGGTTTGGCTTGCCAATTTTAATCAATAAAAAATATCTATATAAAAAAGAAAAATTTTTGAATTTTTTAAATGAGCAAAAAGTTGAAACCAGACCGATAATAAGTGGAAATTTTTTAGATCAACCAAGTGTCAAACTTTTTAATTTGAACAAAAAAAATAAAATTATGAGAAATAGTAAAGAAATTAATGATAGAGGTTTTTTTATTGGATTGCATACAAAACCAATTTATCAAAATCACATTAATAAACTGACAAAATTATTGCTATCAATAGATGAAATCTAAATTACTGCCTAAATGTGGAATTACTGGTTACAGTGGAGTTTTAGGTCGTGAAATTGTTAAAAATATTAATTTTAATTTTATAAAATATAAACACGATATTCTTGACAAAAAAAAATTAGAAAAATGGATGGAAAAAAATAAATTTGATTTGTTCCTTCATTTAGCAGCTGTGGTCCCAACAAAAAAAGTAAAAAATAATTATTTTTCGAGCAAAAATGTAAACCTTAATGGTACGAAAAATATTGTTGATAATTTGAATAAATACCACAAGAATTTAGATTGGTTTTTCTTCTCATCAACTTCACACGTATATACGCATTCAAAATATAAAATTGCTGAAAACAAAAAAATCAATAATTATTTCTCAAAGTATGGGAAAACAAAATATCTTGCAGAAAAATATATAAATAAAAAATTAAACAAAAAAATAAATTATTGCATTGGAAGAATATTTAGCTTTTCACATCCAAATCAGGACGGAAGTTTTTTTATTCCAAGTATTCTAAAAAAAATTAGAAAGGAAAATAAAAAGACCATTATTTTTAGAAATGTTGATCATGAAAGAGACTTTATAAGTACAAAAGATATATCTAAAGTAATAAATTTACTCTATCTCAAAAAAAGAAGAGGAATTTACAATATTGGATCAGGTAAATGCACGAATCTTATTGATATCATAAGAATTCTTTGCAAGAGATATAATCGAAACTACAAAATTTTATATAGCAGAAATAGTACAAAATTAGTTGCCGATATCTCAAAATTAAAAAAAGAAGGAATAAAAGTTAGTTCAAATATAAGAGGTATTTTAAAATTATTTTAATTTAAAATAATGAATATTTGCAAACGGTAAAAATCTTCCAAGTATTTTTAAAATTGTGTTTTTTTTAAAATCTTTTTTAATTAATTTTCTTAAAAATAAGCTTCTTTTAAATTCAGATAAAAAATCATTTCTGAACACTTTTTCAAAAAGAATAAAATTGTTTATTAATGCGATATCTATTATTTCACTTTTTTTAAACAAAAAACCATGATGAAATTTAAATAACGTCACTTCTTTACCTTTAATTTTAAAATACAAAAAAAATAAAAAACTTTCTAATGGCAAAAATATAAAATTATAAAATAAATTTGTTAAACCTATTGGTGCAAGTCCAGGACTCAAAATTAATTTTCCATTCTTATTTAGTAACTTTGAACAACTTATAAAAAAGGATTTTATTTGATTCTTATTAAATGCGTAAAGCAAATTCATGCAAATAACTACATCATATTTTTTTTTAGTTTTATCTTTAAAGAGATTAAATTTCTTATACTTAACATCTTTAAAGATTTTATTTAATTCTTTCTGACCAGCTGGTATTTCTAAATCGGTTAATGTTATTTTTTTAAATCCCAAATCATATAATTTAAGTTCGAGCGCACCTCGTCCTGATCCGATAGATAAAATTTTTTCATTTTTATTCAATTTTTTTTTTAAATAATTAAAGTAAGCGTTATGTTCATCTAAAAAATATTCTTTAAAAAAATTTTTTTTACTATTATAATTTTTTGATGATTTGAAAGATAATCTTAGTTGATTTTCCCAATTTTTTTTTTTTAAAGCATCATAATTTAATTTTTCATTAATTCTTCCAAAATAATGTTTGCTTTTATTTTTTGGTCTTAATGCATACCAGTACCATTTTATCATCTTAATTTATTAAGTGGTTATTTTTTTTTAAAACACCACCAAATCTATCTTTACAATCTATAAATATTAATTTTTTCAATTTTTATTCTCTATATTTTTATAAAAATAATTTATTTTTTTTGATATATATCTTATTTCCTTAATAGTATGTTCTTCTGAAATGGGTAAACTTAAAATTTTTTTTCCTAAATTATAGGAATTTTTAAGCTTCTTTTTACTCTTAAAAAACTTAAGTTCGTTTAACATGTAAGGGTAATGAATTAATGTTTGAATTTGATATTTATTTAAAAACTTTTTTAATGCATTTCTATGACTACATCTAATTACAAATTGATGAAATGAGTGAGTATTACTTTTGTTTAACTGAAATAATTGAATTTTTTTAGTATTTTTTAGATTTTTAAAATATTCGTTTGCTAACTCATTTCTTTTTTTTATTACATTTGAATAATTTTTTAATTTAATATCTAAAATGGCAGCGTTAATGGTATCTAATCTAGAGTTCCGGCCAGAAAATTTGTGGTCATACTTATTTATAGCACCGTGATTTCTTAACCTTTTACATAATAAATATAAATTTTTTGAATTTGTAACTATAGCACCCCCATCACCAAAACCACCTAAATTTTTTCCAGGAAAAAAACTAAATGTCCCTAAACTTCCAAAAGTCCCTACATGTTTATTTTTAAATTTTGTTCCGTGAGCTTGGGCACAATCCTCTATGACTTTGATTTTTTTTTTATTTGCGATTTTTAAAATTTGGGCCATATTTGAGGGGTTACCATATAAATGAACTGTTATAACAGCTTTGGTTCTTTTATTAATTTTTTTTTTCAAGTCCTCAATCGAAATAGAATAATCATCTAAATTTATGTCACAGAACACTATTTTTAAATTATTTGTAATTACTGCTTCTGCGGTTGAGATCCAAGTATTGACTGGGACTATAATTTCACTATTTTTTTTTAAGTTTAGAGATTTAAGTGCAATCTCAATTGCATCTGTTCCATTACCTAAACTAACACAGTATTTTGCTTTAACAAATTTCGAAAAGTTTTTTTCAAAATTTTCAACTTCTTTACCTCCTACAAATTTTGAATTTTTTATTAATGAATTTACTTTCGAGAAAATTTTTTGTTTTTCTGGAATCAGCCTATAAAGATCAGTAAATTTAATTTTTTTCATAGTTATATTTTTTAAAATATTCTATTTTCAAGAATATCTTCCATGTTTTACAAAAAAAGATCTGAAAAATCTATATGCCAAAAATAATATTCCAAGTTTAACATAAATAAACTCTACGATTTTTCCTTTTAAACCGTAATTAAAAATATTTTTATAAAAAAAAATATTATTTTTTTTTTTCAATTTTAGAGTCTTCCAATTTTTTTTTTGTTAAAATAAAAGTTAAAATTGGTCTTGGTTTTTCTGAATTATTTTTTGTACCTCTGTGCCACAAAATATTCGGTCTTAACAATATATCTCCTCTTTCCATTGTAAGTTTTTTCTTTTTAAATTTTGAAAATATAATTTTCCAAAAAGGAAGCCATTTTTTATGACTTGATAATAATATTTCTGTCGGCCCGTTTAAAAAAGTTATATCAGATGTTGCAAAGTGCACGATATACCTTTTGGGTTTAAAGTTGCCATCCATATGAAAATATTGTTCACCTCCTTTTGGAAAATTTATGTTTCCACCATAAGTGATTTCATAATCATTTAAATCTTCATTTAAAATTTTTTTAAATATCATATTTATTTCTTCTTTTAAAAGTTTATTCCATACATCAAATCCAAATTTTCCAGGAAAAAAATTTAAATTCCCCATTAAATAACCTGGTAATTTTTTTAAATTTTCTTCATTTGATTTTTTTAATAAGATGCTTTCAAAGTTTTCTAGTTCAATATAATTGTATGTGGTTTTTTCTATTTTTTTTAAATGTATATAGCCATTTGAATTGTATAATTCCTGTAAATTTTTATAATCTGCCATATATAGAACACATAAATTATGTTATTTATTTTAAATTAGTAATTTAATAGATCAATTAGATTTTATGTCAATTCAGAAAGAATTATCAATTTTTTTTGTTAATTATAACCTTAAGGAAGATATTGAAAAATTAGTAAAAAAAATACCTAACGACATAAAAGTTATAATTGTAGATAATTCAAATAACCAAGATAATATAAATAATTTATCAAAAATTAAAAATTTAACTATCATTAAGAATAAAAATAACTCTGGTCAAGTAGGTGGTATTAACTCAGGATTAAGAAATATAAAAACTAAATATGCGATCTATTCAGATGTTGATGTTGATTTTGATTGGTCAGAAATTTTAAAATTTTATAGTTATGTTGAAAAATTTAATAAAGATGATTTTGGTATAATAGTTCCTCAACATCCTTGGGGGAGTCAACCTAATAGTCATTTTCACGAAAAAAAATTTAACGACAAGTATACAGAAAGAATGAAAATAGTGACTGGTCACTTTATTCTTTTCAATATGAAAATAGTCAAAAAGTACGGAGGTTATGATGACAATTATTGGATGTATTATGATGAAACTGATTATTGTTTAAAACTTGATAGGCTAAATATTAAAATTTTAACACTTTTGAATACAAACATTCCTCATAAAGGACACGATATATATAAAAAAAGTTATACCTATAAAAATACAAAATATGAACGGATTATACTTTTAAGACACTGGCACATGGGTTGGTCAAAGTTCTACTTTTTTAAAAAAAATTATAGTTATTTTTTTGCATTAAAAAAAACCTTTAAAGATTTAATATTTGCCGTTATAAAATGTTTTGCATATCTATTTATAGATAACTACAAATTTTTAATAAATTACAATAAATTAACTGGGCTAATAAATTCATTTTTTTTAAAAGAATCTTGGAAGCGGCCAGAACATTACAATAGGCATAAAATAAAAAAATAATTATGTGTAATATTTTTATATCTTTAATTTTTTTACATATTTAATATATAGATCATTAATAATGAAAAATCATAACTTAAAACTTTTAAAATTTAATAGATATCCAGAAAAATCTGGAGAACTCATTCCATTTTATAGCAAAAACTTAAAAAAACTAAATTTCAAACTTACTCGGTTTTTTTTTTTATTTGGAAAAAAACGATTTATAAGAGCGGATCATGCTCATATGAAATGTAGTCAAATTATAATACCTATTAGAGGAAGAATTAAAATAACAACCTATAGAAATAAAAAAAAAAAAATATTTAATTTAAGTAGGCTTAAAAATCATGCATTACTGATACCAACATTAACATGGACTAAAATTAACTTTTTTAAAGACGATGACTGTCTTCTCACTTTATGCAATTATAAATATGATAAACAAGAATATATAAACTCATTTAAAATATTTAAAACAAAATACTTTTAAACATGAAATGTAGAATAACTAAAAAAAGGTGTAAAGATGTTTTGGATTTTGGAAAGATGCCTTTAGGTAATGGGTTCGTAAATAAAAGAAATTTTTTTAAAGAAGAGGTATTTAATCTAAAAGTTGGATTTAATGAAAAACTCAGTCTATTTCAAATTGCTGAAAATCCAAATCCTAAAAGGATTTTTAACAAAAACTATCCATTCTTTACTTCAAAGTCCAAGCTAATGATTAAACATTTCCAAAAATTTTCAGATTGGGTAAAAAAATATTATATTAGTAAAAATTCCAATATTTTGGAGATCGGATCTAATGATGGAGTTTTTTTGGATAATTTTAAAAACATAAATCATGTGGGTTTCGAACCATCAAAAAACGTTCATCAAGTTGCTAAAAAAAGAGGACTCAATAGCATAAATAAATTTTTCAACAAAAAAAATATAAAGTATCTGATAAATAAAAAAATTAAATTTGATTTAATTTATGGTGCTAATGTATTCTGTCATATTCCAGATCAAATTGATTTAATACAATCTATGGACAAACTTTTAAGTCAAAATGGAACAATAATTTTTGAAGAACCATATTTAGGAAAAATGTATGAAAAGGTATCCTATGATCAAATTTATGATGAACATATATTTATGTTTTCTGCATCATCAATAAAAAAACTATATGATAAATTTGGTTTTCAATTAGTTGATTGTATACCGCAAAAAGTACATGGTGGATCGATGAGGTATATTATTAAAAAAAAAAATAAATTTAATATTTCAAAAAGACTTAAAAAAATTCTTAAATATGAAAAAAAACAAAAAATAGACAATTTTATAGGTTGTTTAAAATTTAAAAAAAAAGTTGAAGAGTCAAAAAAAAGATTAATAAAAAAATTATATTATTTAAAATCAAAGAATCATAAAATTTGTGGATATGGAGCTACTTCTAAAAGTACGACAATACTTAACTATTGTAATATTGATAACAAAATAATTGATTGTATATTTGACGTTACACCAGAAAAAATTGGAAGATATACTCCGATAACACATATACCTATTTTGAATTACAAACTATTTAAAAAATTAAAATATAAGTATGTTTTTTTATTTGCCTGGAATCACAAAAAAGAAATTCTCGAAAAAGAGAAAAGAAACGGAAATAAAAATATTAAATGGATAACTCATCTGTAAAATTGAAAATTTTGGTTACTGGTGGTACAAGCAGATTTTGCAAATTCTTAAAGAATGAATTAAAAAATTATAATGCAATTTTTCCATCAAAAAAAAAGTTTGATGTAACCAATTACCTAAAAATTAAAAAATTTGTAAAAAATAATAAAATCAACGTCATAATTCACATTGCGGCTTTATCTAGACCAATGGACATTCACGACGAATTTCCTGAAAAAAGTATAGATATAAATATTATTGGTACTTCAAACATTGCTAAATTATCAAGTTTATATGGTATTAAATTGATATTTTTTTCATCACAATATGTTTATCCAGGTAAAAAAGGGAACTATAAGGAAACTGACCCTCTTCTACCATTTAATAATTATGCTTGGTCTAAGCTTGGTGCTGAGTGCGCTGTTCATTTGTGCAAAAATTCTTTAATTCTCAGAATGTGTATGACTGAATACCCTTTTGTTCATAAAAAAGCGATTAAAGGCGCAAAGACAAGTTTTTTATTTAATAGAGATGTTGCTAAATTAATACCATTTTTACTAGATGAAAAAGGAATAATTAATGTTGGCGGGAAAAAAAGGGACATATATAATTTTGCCAAAAGATTTAATAAAAATATTGGTTATATAAGTCTAAAAAAATTAAATAATTATGCGAAGGATAGCTCTCTGAATAACGCAAAATTAATAAAGATTTTAAAGAAAAAAAAATTTAATTTTAAAAAAATAGTATTTTAATGAAACTTTTAATAACTGGATTTTCAGGTCACATAGGTTCCTTTCTTTTAAATAAACTAGAAAATAATAAAAAAATCAAAAAAATTTTTTTAGTTGATAATTTTGAAAACAATAAAATTAATATATTATTTTCTAAAAAACGTATTTCAAAATGTTTCTTTAAATTTGGAGATTTGTCAAATAGTCAAACCTTAAAACACATTCCAAAAGTTGACGTTGTTTTACATCTAGCTTCTCTTACTAATGCTGTATCTAGCATTAATAATTATAAAAAATTTTATGAAAATAATTTCTATTCATTTGTTAATATCTTTAATTTTTGTAAAAAAAAAAGAGCAAAATTGATTCATATTTCATCTACAAGTGTATATGGGTCAAATTCAAATTTTGTTGATGAAAATTGTAAAGAGCTTAAACCTCAAAGTCCTTACGCAAAAGTAAAAATTGCGGAAGAGAAATATCTAAAAAAACATGGACATAAAATAAAATATATTACTTTAAGATTTGGAACAATTGCAGGAGTGTCTGAAGGTATAAGATTTCATACTGCAATAAATAAATTTTGCTTCAATGCATCACTAAAAATAAATATTCCCGTTTGGAAAACCGCATTAAATCAATACAGACCATATCTTTCATTAACTGACGCATACAACGCAATTAAAACTATAATAAATAAGAATATATTTGATAGAGAAATTTATAATATTTTGTCAGATAACTTTACGGTTAAGCAAATTTTAAATTTAATTAGAAACGAGGGGTGCAATGTTAAAGTAAAGCTAACTGATTCAAGAATTATGAATCAATTATCATATAAGGTTTCAAAAATAAAGTTTGAAAAAATTGGTGTTAAGCTTAATGCAAACATCAAAACCGATATAAGACAAACTTTAGATTTATTCAAAAATATAAATGCTTTGAGGTAAAGTAATGTTTACTATATTTGGTCACACCGGTTTTTTAGGATCTAATTTAGTAAAATATTTAAAAAATTCTAAAATATTTTTGCCAAAAAGAAACAAATTTGTTTATAAGCAAAATTTGGGAAATATAATTTACTGTATTGGTAGTGATGACTGGAAAAATGATATTTTTAATTCATTTAATGCAAATCTAGGTTTTATTCCAACAATAATAGAAAAAAATAATTTCAAATCTTTTACATTTGTTTCTTCGTGTAGAATTTATAATAATTCAACTACAAATAATGAAACAAGTCATTTTAAATTCAACCCAACTGATTCGGAAGAATTTTATAATTTAAAAAAAGTTCTAGCAGAAAACTATCTGTTTGCCTCAAAAAAAAAAATTAAAATTGTTAGAGTATCTAACATACTTGGTTTTAGTCCAAAATCACCACTAGTTTTCCCAACGTTCGTCAAAAATGCAATCAATAAAAAAAAAATCGTAATATCAATAAATAAAAATTCAACAAAAGATTTTGTTCACATAGATGACGTAGTTGAAATGATTGCTAAAATTTCAATTAAAGGAAAGGAAAATGTTTATAATATTGCTAATGGAAAAAACATTAAATTGATCGATTTAGCTGAAAATATTAAAAAGATCATTAAATGTTCAATTGTTTTGAAAAATCAAAATAAATCTATTTTTGAGCCTAAAATAAATATTAATAAAATTAAAAAAGAATTTAATTTTAAATCAAAAAATATATTTGAAAATCTTAACGAAGTATTGAAGGAATATAAGAATTATTTTTAATTATCTACTTTTTTTAAAAATTCTTGTATTATTTTGTTACACTCTGGAAGACTTGAATATTTTCCCCTATCACTTGAGTTAATAATAAAAAATGATTTCTTAAAAATTTTTTTTTTGAAATAATAAAAAAACTTTTTATTGAAGTTATATATTTTGATTAAATAATATAAAATATCTAAGATAAATTTAAAAACAAAATACATTTTTTTTGATATATTTTTTTTTTTAATTTCACTTAAAATCTCTTCAAGAATTTCTTTGCTTGTAAGTTTGTTTTTGGAAGTATCTGTATCTTTCCTATTTTTAATATCTTGATAAGCACTAATATGCGCTATCAAACTTGCTATTTTAGATTTCCAGAAATGAGATATGTATGGGTGTTTTAAAATTGCTTCTAAGAAATAAATTGACGAAATGCCAACTTTATGAAGCTTTGCTGATACATTCCTAGAGAGTTTCAGATGGTTATCAACATCCTGATTATTTTCATATACTCTTAAACCTGAACCAGATGAACTTTTCGATGAACCAACCCAAAACAATGGTTTTTGACAACTTACATAAAAATTTGTTTCAAATAATATTGCTACCATTGAATAATAATCTTCAATTATTGAATAAAAAAATTTGTTTTGACTCTTGTCTTTAATTTTATCAACTAAGCTTTTTTTGACTATGCCTGATGTATATAGCATCGGAACGTCTTCTCGTGTGTAAATTCCTAATAAACAAAAAAGTAAGCTTTTCTTTGAGTTTACCTTTGTAATTTTGTTGCTTAAATAGTTTAAAGATATTACTTTATCTCCATAAAAGTAATCTATATCGTCGTGATAGTAATAACCCGATTTACAACTAATAGCTTCAATTTCAGGATGTTTTTTAATTATATTGTCAACACTATTAAAAAAATCAGGAAGAACTCCATCATCATCTCCCAAAATAATTATCCATTCCCCCTTTGCTTGATTAATTATAAATTCAAAATTTTCGACCTCTGATAATTTTTTTTCTGGTTTAATTATCTTTAAGTTTGGATAGTCTAATTTTTTTAAATATTCACATGTATCATCTGAGGAACCACTATCAGAAACTATCAGTTCATAATTAGCATAATTTTGATCTAGAATAGTTTCAAGCGTTTTTTCTAAATATTTTCTACGATTGAAGGTTGGAATTAATATTGAATATTTATAATACATTAATTTATTTGAGTAATCTTCGAATTCTCCAACTTTAAAGTTTTAGCACCAAGTAAATCCAAATTTTCTTTATGACTTACCATGATAATTGTCACAAATTTAGACAGTTCTTTCAATGTTCTTAAAATTTCTAATTCTGTTTCTGCATCAAGTGCACTAGTTGGTTCGTCTAAAAATAAAATATTCGGATTAAAGTATAATGCCCTTGCAATACCAACCCTTTGTTTTTGACCAACTGAAAAATTTAAACCATTACTAATTAGTTTAAAATTGATTCCATCTTTTAACTTTGAAACATAATTATATAAATCTACTAATTTTAATTTTTCTTTTATTTCATTGTCTTTAATCTCATTATTAGAAACTCCAAAAGCAATATTTTTTCTAATTGTTTCATTAATTATAAAACATTCTTGGGAAACATACCCAATACGAGGTTTCTGAGTATTATAAATTACCTGTCCTTTACTTGGTTTAATAATGCCCATCAATATATCTAAAAACGTTGATTTTCCTGATCCGCTCGCCCCCTTAAGAACGTAAAAACTTTTGCTTTTTATTTTAAAATTCAAATTACTAAACAACTCTTTATTAGAGTTATCAAATCCAAAACAAAGATTCTTGACCTCTAAAACATAATCTTTTTTTGATAAGTCTGTATCACAGCCCAAATATAAATTATTTTCTGGATTTAAATCCTTTTCAGATAATTCACTAAGAATTAATTCAATTGCATATCTTTTTTCTTTCAGTACATTAAAATTATAAATTGCTAATTTGATAAAAGATAGAATTCTCACAGAGCCGTAGGATAGCAAACCAAGTGTATAAATAAAATTACCTTTCTCTATCTCTTGGTTTAAAGAAATATACACATATGAACAGAAAAAAATTACTGCAATAAACTCTAAAAAGCTTATGGGGAATGCAGATATAATAAACCCTTTCTGTGTATTTTTTTCTTTACCAAAAACTGCATTACTAAAATTTGTTAAAAAAAAATTAAATTTTTTATATATAATTATATTTTTAATTCCCTCAAAACTTTCCAAAATATTTTTTTTTATTTCATTATCATACAAAATGTTTTTTTTTCCAACATTCTCTAATATTGATTTAAAAAAAAAATAAAAAACTACAATTGATAAAAATATAAAGATATAAAAATTTAAAAAAAAATCTACGTTAGACAATAATATAATTATAGAAATAAATAATACTAACAAAGACGCTTTTAAAAAAGTAAGATAGCTTTGTGCAAGCTTTGTAAATATTGCAGCATTGTCTATTAACCAAATTTTTCTAGATGCGGGTGAATTTATTATTTTCAAATAATCTTTTTTTAGATTTTTTTGATAAACGGAATTAATTATAAAAATTCTAATTTTTTTAAATATAATAAAATCGTAAATCTGATGAAAATATGTGAATAGCGATTTTAAAAAAAAAAGTGATATTATTAAGAATAAAAATATTTCAAAGTCTAATGTTTTTAAGTAATTAAAAAAATAATTATCAAAAACATCTTGTTGAAGATCTAAAAAATTTATAATTATAATTGGAACTACTGATATTCCAATCATTTCAATAAAAATAATTAATATTGAAAAAATAAATGAAAACGTTAATAAAATTAAATGATTTTTTTTTAAAGCTTTTGTTAATTTAAGAAAATCCAATAACAAATTAAATTTCATCATATATTGTAATATTTTTTATACCATTCTACAAAAAGACTTAAACCTTCTTCTATCTTAACGAATTTATGTCTACCAATTTTTTTTATAATATTAATATTAGAACCATGAGTTTTAAATACATCGCCTTTTTGTAACGGTAACTTTTTAAATTTTGCTTTTAATCTTAAAATTTTTTCCAATAATTTTATATAGTTAAGTAACTTAATCGGTTTTGAGTTAGCAATGTTTAAAACATTAAAGGGCACTGATTCTTTTGGTGGTTTTTTTATTATTTTTATTACCATATCAACAGCATCATCAATAAAAGTAAAATCCCTAGCATGAATACCATAATTATATAATTCAATACTTTTATTTTTTAACATTGAATTGGTAAATTTGAATAAAGACATATCAGGTCTGCTAAAGGGGCCATATACCGTAAAAAATCTTAAACATGTTATAGGCACTTTAAAGTTTTTTGAATAAGTGTATGAAATAACTTCAGTAGATTTTTTTGTAGCCGCATATAATGAAGACGGATGATCAGTATTAAAATTTTCTTTCAGAGGAAATTTTTTACTATTTCCATAAACTGAGCTTGATGAAGCCATTAATAAGTGTTTTAATTTGAGTTTTTTAGATAATTCCAAAATATTGAATGACCCGACTAAATTTGTGTCGATGTATGTTCGGGGATTTTGTAGTGAATACCTTACACCTGCTTGAGCTGCTAAATGTATTATAATTTTAATGTTTTTTGATTCATAAAAATTTAATAGTGAAGTTTCTGTAATATCTTTTTTTTTAAAGCTGAAGTTCTTAAATTTACTTAAAATTCTAATTCTAGAATTTTTTAATTTTACGTCATAATATTTACTAAGATTATCAACACCAAATACTTTATAATTTTTTTCAAGTAATTTTTTTGTTAAATGAAAACCTATAAAACCAGCGCAACCTGTAACTAAAATTTTCATAAAGAATTTTCCTAATTAATAAATATTTCTTCTTAAATTTTTAATTAAATAATTTTTTAATCTTACATAAAAAACTTTTATTAAAAACATAGGTATTAAATGTATATGTCGTAAAAGTTCTTTTTTTAAATGAAATATAAGCTTTTTTCTAGATAATTCTACATTTATATCCAATCCAAGAATTTTATTAACAAAAATTTTTTTTTTAATATTCTCTTTAGGTGGAAATTCATAAAATATAGATTTTTTTAATTCATAATTTCTTTCATATTTATTTTTTGAATTCAGAAAACCTTTTGACTCTTGCTCATGTGAAAAATTATAATACTTAGGTAATTTTCCTTTTAAAAAAAATTTAACACCTAATTCTTCGCAGAAAAAAAGCTCACTACCACCTCTATTAGAAGTAGCAAAATTAAACCTAGATATAATGTTATAGAATCTTTCAACATAATGAACACTCGTTGACTCACCTGCTGAAATTATAGGTAAATTATATTTTCTAAACTTTAAAATATTTTCATCACTTGCATCATTTCTCTGAATACAAATTACTAAAGGATAATATTTTTTAGGAAGTTTTTTTAATTCAGCAAAATATTTATCAAAGTTATAATTTATAATCCTAACTTTTGGATTATAATGCGGTAAAAAAATTAATGTTCCTTTCGCATTTTTTTTTTTTTTAATATTATATAATTTACGAAAAGTTATCCACGGATGTGGTATGTGTAGTATTGTTTTTTTTTTTATATTTTTTAACCAATTCTTTAGCTCGATAACCATCTGAGGTAAAATGAACAAAAGGTTTGGCCTTAATTTCGTGTCTTTCTAAACTTTTTTTTCTTGTAATTCCATGATCACCATAAATAGGTAATGGAAACCAGTTAGGCAAGTTAAGCCAGTCTCTCAAACATCTTCCGAAGGAATAAAGTTCAGTTCTCCAATAAAGTCTTGGAATATTCTGATTAAATAATTCTGCGTCATATTTATTCAAATCCCAGCTACATAAAAATTTAATTTCTTTATCAGAAAACCCTTTATATATTTTTTTTCCTATATTTTTAGGCCAAAGTAATTTTTCAGATTGAATTTTTTTTTTTCTTGATGATGTATTCATTAATTCAAAGTCATTTTTAGAAAAATTTATTTCAGATTATCTTATTTTTTACTATTAAGCTACATATGTGAAAATTGATTTATGAGCATGTGCCACATTTTTAAAATCAAATAAATTTATTCACTTTAATCTAAGTTATTTGAATTTTGCTACTATGATTAAAAAATCATTATCCTTTGTTAATTTTTTTTTATTAAAATTTAAATTCTCGTATCGTAAACATGTATCAATTTTAAAATATTTTTTTAGAAATAGAAGCAAATCATGCTCGTTTTTTATTCTATCTCTAAAAATGTTATTATCCTTTGGAAAATTAATACAAAAAATTATTTCTGCTTTCTCTTTTTTTATTTTTTTTAAATTTTTATAAAATTTTTTAAAATTTTCAAAAACTAACCAAAAAACTCCTAATACTAAAATAAAGTCAAATTTTTTATCAATTTTGAAATTATCTTGACATATATCTAACGCTGAAATTTTATTTTTTTTATATTTTTTTAAACCTTTTTGTATTGCGTGATTGCTGATATCAATTCCTTGTGCATTAATAATCGAATTCTTGTTTAATTGATTTACTAAAGTACCGTAGCCACAACCAATATCTATTACATGTATTTTTTTTTTTTAATGAAAAATTTAGTTTAGAAAATATAAATCCAAAAACCCATGTATAACGAGGATTTTTTATATTTAATTGATCTGGCCATAGATTTTTAATTTTTCTGTACGCAATATCTAAATCGTTTTTTATTTTTTTATTTTTTAAGTCGTAGATATATTCAAACTTTAAATTTTTTTTTTTTAACATTTAAGCCTTCAATTTTATTTTTTTGACATTGAATTTGATGTATTTTATCTTACTTTATTAACTTTTTAAGAATAATTTGCAATAAAATACATTGATTAAGTTATTTGTAATTAAATATGTTATAAATAAATTAGTCCTAAAATGAACAAAACTAAAATCATTGCTGAAATTGGTATTAACCACAATGGAAAAATTAGTAATGCAAAAAAATTAATTGATATAGCAAAAAAATCTGGAGCGGACTCAGTCAAGTTTCAAACATATATTACTGATAAATTAATTAATAATGATGAAGAATTAATGCCTTATCAAAAGATTAATATCAAAAAAAAAATTAATCAGTTTCAAATGTTAAAACAGAATGAATTAACCAAAGAAGACCATGTAAGATTGATAAAATATTGTAAAAGAAAAAAAATTGAGTTTATTTCAACTCCTTATGATTTAGATAGTGCAAAGTTATTGATAAATTTAGGGCTGAAAACTATTAAAATTGCATCAACTGATATAACCAATTTACAGCTTATTAGATACCTTTTGTCAAAAAAAATAAATCTAATTTTGTCCAGTGGAGCTACAAGTTTAAAAGAGTTAGATATTTTATTTGATTTGATACAGATAAAAAAGAATTTTAAAAGAGTTTCTTTGCTGCATTGTATTTCTTTTTACCCCGCTCCAATAAAATCACTAAATTTAAATGTAATTAAAAATTTAAAAAAACGTTTTAAAATAAAAGTTGGTTTTTCAGATCATAGTTTGAGTAAATATACAGGAAGTTTTGCGGTTTTGTCAGGTGCAGAAATAATAGAAAAACATATAACTTTAAATCATAAAATGGTTGGACCCGATCATAAAGCATCTCTAGAACCTAAAAATTTTAATGAATATGTAAAAATAATAAGATTAGCAGAAAACTCTTTAGGAGATGGTATAAAGAAGATAGAGAAAATAGAAAAACTTACAAAAAAAAGTATGCAAAAAAGTATTATAGTCAATCAAGATTTGAATAAAGGAACTAGAATCGAAGATAATTTAGTTTCATCAATGAGACCAGCAAAAGGTATATCACCACTTTATATTGATAAGATTATTGGAAAAAAACTTACCCGCTCAAAAGGAAAAAATGAAGTCTTATTTTGGAACGATTTTAAATAGATGAAAGAGAAAATTATTATAATAGGCGGTGGGGGTCATGCTAGATCAATTTTAGCTTTATTGAGAAAAAATAAACTTTCCAAATATATATTGGGATATACAGATTTAAAAAGAAATGATTTGCCTATAAAATATCTTGGTAAAGATGAAAGAATATTTTTAATAAATAAAAAAAATCAAACTAAACTTGTATTAGGAGTAGGAATAAATCTTGTATTAAGAAAAAAAATTTTAAATAAATTCAAAAAATTTAATTTTTTATCACTCATAGACAAAAATTCTATCTTACTAGAAAATTGTAATGTGGGAAAGGGCTCAATAATATTTCCAAATGTGTCAATTGGCCCAAACGTAAGTATTGGCAAATTTTGTGTTATTCATAATTCAGTTGTGATTGAGCATGATGTAAATATAGGTGACAATTCATATATTGGACCAGGTTCAGTAGTGTGTGGTAATGCTAAAATTGAAAATAATGTTTTGTTGGGCGCCAATTCAACGATGATACAGGATACTTTTATTAAAAATGATTGTAAATTGGGAGCTGGATCTGTTCTAATAAAGTCTTTCAAAAATAAAAATAAAACCATAATAGGTTCCCCGGCTAAAATAAAAAAATAAATATGAATAATCTTTTTGTCTCAACTGCATGTTTAAAAGGTGAAAAAAGCTACGAAAGAGTGATAAATGAATTTTTAAATAATGATATTGAAAATATTGAATTGACTGGTGTCCATCCATACTTAGAAAATAATAAATTAGAAAAACTTATCAAATATTATAAAAATAAAGGAGCAAATTTTACTTTTCATAATTATTTTCCACCTCCTAAAGAGCCAATAGTTTTAAATTATTTGACTGAAAACTCTGAATTGAAAAAAAAAATGTCAAAATATAATTACAAACGCTGTTTCCTTAGCAAAAAAAACTGATGTTAAAGTTTATGCTTTTCATCCAGGATATTATAGAGAGGCTAAAATTAATAAAAAAGGATATTTTGATTTTTTTGGAAGTAAAAGAAAAAATTTTGAGTATGGGTTTAATGTTTTCAAAAACGATTTTATAAATTTTTATAAATCTTTAAAAATTGACTCAGAAAATAAAGAATTTCATTTAGGATTTGAAAATCTTTTCCCAAATCCAGACGGCTCAAATGATTCATTTATGTGTGACTATGAAGAAATAAGTGAAATTTTTAATTTAGCAAAAACTGAGAATATAAATTTGAAATTACTAATAGATTTAGGTCATCTAACAATATCTTCAAATTTTTTAAAATTTGACAAGGATGAATTTTTAAAAAAAATTATTGATAAATATGGAGATAGAATTTTTGAGATACACATATCAGAAAACGATGGTGTAAGTGATTTACATAGCAGAATAGATAAAGATTCATGGCAATTGAAAGCTTTGGGATATTTTAAAAAATTACCTCATTTTGAAAAAATTATTTTTACTTATGAAAGTCGAGGAATGACAATTAAAGAGATTAAAAGTGATTTACAATTAATCAAACAAAATCTGGTATATTGATTACGCTAAAAAAAGCATTATAAAAGTCAACTTATAATTAATTTTAAAATGAGAAAACCAAATAAAATCATAATTAATGAAAATGTTTCATTAAAGATTGCATTAAAAAAATTAAACGTAGCCCCAGAAAAATTATTAATATGTGTAAATAATTTCAACAAATTTGTTGGTGTTATTAATGACGGCGACATAAGGAGAAGCTTAATTAATAATGAAATAAACATAAATACATCAATTAAAAATCTTATAAATAGAAAATCGACTAAAATATATAAAGATACGAGTTTAAATTATGCGCAAAGCCTTTTGGGAAGCAAAGTTGCTATTTTACCAGTCATTGATAAAAATAAAAATGTAATTGGATACTATTCACTTAAAGATTTTATAAAAAAATTTGACAAAAAAATAACAATTGTAGGTTTGGGTTATGTTGGTTTTACTCTTGCTTTATCAATGGTAAATAATGGATTTGAAGCAAATGGATTTGATAGTAATAAAAATTTGATCAATAATCTTAAAAAAGGAAAATTACATTTCTTTGAAAAAGATTTGGATAAACATTTATCAAAGAACAAAGAGCTAATAAATGTTAGCAGTAGTTTAGAAAAATGTAAGTCAGATTGTTATATTTTAACAGTTGGAACACCTATTAAAAACAAAAAACCAGTTTTAAAACAAATTGAAAGATCAATTATAGAAATTTGCAAAGTACTTAAAGAAGGTGATTTAATAATTCTTAGATCAACCCTGCCAATCAATACAACTAATAATTTTATTATACCATTTATTAAGAAGAAAAAAAATTTTGTTCCTGGTGAGGATTATTTTATTAGTTTTGCACCAGAAAGAACTGTTGAAGGCAATGCTCTATATGAACTTGAAAATAATCCACAAATAATAGGAGCTGATGATTTAGTGTCATTTGAAAAAACCTCAAACATTTTCAACAAATTAACAACTTCAATAATAAAAGTTGACAATATTAAATCTGCTGAGTTTGCAAAATTAGTAGATAATTCTTATAGAGATCATAAATTTTCATATTCAAATCAATTAATTGAGCCCTGTGAAAAATTAAAAATTAATTTAAATGCTGTAATAGATGCTGTAAATTTTGGTTATGGTAGAAATGATATTGCTAAACCTTCACCAGGCGTAGGTGGCCCATGTCTTTCTAAAGATCCTTATATTTTCTATGGTGGGCTAAAAAAGTATTCCAAAAACTTGCTAATTGATAAAGTAAGAAATGCTAATAATAAAATACCAGACTATGTTTATAAAAAGATAGTACGACTAATTAAAAAAGAAGGTTTAAGTTTAGCAAAAATAAAAATTTTATTTTTAGGGTTAGCTTTTAAAGGAGAGCCAGAAACCTCTGATACAAGAGATAGCTCCTCTTTAAAAATAATTAATAAATTTTCAAATTTTAAAAATATTGTTTGTTATGATCCAGTTTTAAAAAAAAAAGATGTAGAAAAACTAAAGTTAAATTATACTACGATAAATAATGGTTTTAAAAACGCTAGCTTAGTGGTTTTTTTAAACAATCATAAGCGTTTTAAGAAATTGAATATTGAAACCCTTATAAAGAAAATGAAAAAACCTGCAATAGTTTTAGATACTTGGAACCAAATTGACAAAAGTAAATTTGATAAATTTCAAAACGTTAGATACTCTGGTTTAGGAAATGATTAATTATTTAGTTACTGGTGGACAAGGATTTTTAGGTTCTGCTTTAGTCAACCAAATTTTAAAAAAAAAAAATCACAAAGTTTATATTTTAGACAATCAATCAAGAAAAAGAAGTTATAACAAAATTAAATCAAAAAGAGCTGTTTATATCAAAGGAGATATAAGAGTAAAAAAATTGAACTTCATTTCAAAAATTGACGTTGTGTATCATCTAGCTTACATAAATGGAACTGTAAATTTCTATAAGTATCCTGGTGAAGTATTAGATGTTGGAATTAATGGAACATTAAACTTAATAAATCAGATAAATAAATATGGAAGAAATGTTAAAAAATTTATTTTTGCCTCCTCTTCTGAAGTTTATCAAAATACATATAAGATACCAACACCAGAAGATTCAATGTTAATAGTTCCTAAAATAAAAAACCCTAGATATACCTATGGTGGATCGAAAATATTGGGAGAGCAGTTAGTTTTATTTTATTTAAAAAAAAAAATAAAAAAAATTATATTTAGGCCCCATAACTTTTATGGACCCAACATGGGTTATAATCACATAATTCCAGAAATATTTACTAAAATTTATATAAAATCAAAAAAGTTAAGTTTAAATAAAATATCATTAAATATTGAAGGTTCTGGAAAAGAGACAAGGTCTTTTTGTTATATAGATGATGCTGTAAATGCTATTTTAAAATGTGAAAAAGCTAAAAAAGACGAAATATTTAATGTTGGTAATAATGATGAAATTAAAATTATTGATCTTATAAAAAAAATTTTAAAAATATTGAAGATTAAAGCAGATATAAAAAAAGGAAAATTAAAATACGGAAGTGTTAAAAGAAGATGTCCTGATATTTCAAGATTAAAAAAATTAGGATATAAAAGAAAGTATAATCTTGATTTAGGTATTAAAAAAACTTTAAACTGGTATCAAAAAAATATTTAGTTATGAAATTTATTCCTGTTGCAAATCCAGATGTGGGAAAATTAGAAGCGCAAAAAGTATACGATGTTATTAAAAAGGGCTGGATATCTATGGGTAGTGAAGTTTCAAAAATGGAAACCGAAGCATCAAAAATTTTGAGGAATAAAAATACTATACTTTTTAATAATGGAACTTCTTGCTTGCATGCTGCATTATTAGCTTTGGGAATAAAAAAAGGAGATGAAGTTATTGTTCCAACGTTAAGCTATATATCAAGTGCAAATGCAATTTTATATGTTGGTGCAAAACCTATTTTTTGTGACAGCGATGTTCACACATTTAATACAAATTTTGAACTGATTAAAAAAAAAATTACTAAAAAAACAAAAGCAATAATGACTGTAGATTTAAAAGGTATGCCAATAAATTATGATCATTTAAAAAAAAACTTAAGAAAATATAAAATACCTCTAATCTCTGATAGTGCCGAATCATTTGGTGCAATGTATAAAAATAAAATGGTTGGAAACCAATTTGATATCCATACTTTTAGTTTTTTTGCTAACAAAAATATTACTATGGGTGAAGGTGGTTTAATCACATGTAAATCAAAAAAAATTTATAAAATTTTAAAGATGATTAGAAATCAAGGACAAATTTCAAGATATAATCACGTAATTTTAGGAAATAATTTTAGACCCACTGACTATGCTGCAAGCATAGGAAGAGTACAACTAAAAAAGCTAAATAGAGTTTTGAGTAAAAAGGATTTGATTGCAAAAAAATATAGTGATGCCTTTAAAAATATTAAAGATTTAAAAACACCTATGGTACCAAGTTATGTTAGCAAACATAGCTGGTATAATTATTGTGTTTTGTTAAAAAATGCAAAAATGAAAATAAAATTTAAAAAATATCTCAAACAAAATAAAATAGACTTTAGAGAAAGTTTTCCCCCTATTCATTTACAACCTTTATATAAAAAAATTATCAAAAAAAAATTGAAACTTCCAAAAAGTGTTCATACTTTTAATCGATTTATTGACCTTCCCATCTGGTCAAATATGAGTGAATTTCAGACAGATTATATAATAAAAAAAATTAAAAATTTTTTTAATTAATAAGCATGTCCAAAAAAAAATATTTTGATTCACTCTTTAATGAATGGGATATAATTTTAAAGAAAAAAAATCCGTATTCGAAAAATAAACCATGTCCTGTCTGCAAAAAAAATAGAATTAATAAAATATTTGTTAAAAAAAAATTAAATTTTGTCAAATGTGAAAATTGTACCCATGTATTTATCAATCCACCATTTAAAAAAGCGATTATTAATAATCATTTTAAAAATTCTATAACATGGGATTATTGGTCAAAAAAAATATTAATTAGCAAACAACAAAAAATTGTAGAAAAAAAAAAAATATATGGAAGGGGTAAAATATATTAAATCTCTTAAGAAAAAAAATTTAGAAATTTTAGACATAGGGTCCGCTTCTGGAAATTTTGTTGGTATTGCAAAAAAAAATGGATGGAACATTAGTGCTGTGGAACCATCTAGACATGCTTGTCAACTTTTAAAAAAGAAATATGATTGTGAAATCTACAACAATTATTTTGAAAATATAGATATTGAAAAAAAATTTGATATTATTACGTGCTGGGCATCGCTTGAATATTCTTACGAGCCAATTAAATTTATTGATAAATTAAAAAAATTACTAAATAAAAATGGGACAGCTATATTTTATATAAGTGGTAACTCGAATAGCTTAATAATGAAAATTTTAAGGGAAAAATGTGTTGGATTTTTATTCAACAGAATGAATTATTTTAACCCAAAGAGTCTTAGCATAATCCTAAAAAAAAAATTTAAAAAAAAGAAGATAGTTTCAGATGTTAATAATATTGATGTTGTTCATAATTATTTAAATTATGGAAAACCATACTTGAAAAAAAAATTAAAAAATTTTGAAAATAATGTATTATTTCAGGAAAAAATAATCAAATCACAAATTATGGGTTATAAATTTTTAGCTATTTATGAAAAAAAATAAAAAAAAAGGTATTGTTTATGTAGTCGTTGCAATGGATACAGAAGGACCAATTGTAAATAAAAAAAAACCTGAGATTATTAGTAAATGGTCGGATACGAAAAAATTAATTTTAAAAATTACAAATAAAAAATTTAGGTCAAAATTGCTTGATAGCAAAAAAAGTAGATTAATTTTCTCATGGTTTATTCTTACTCTAACTGGTTTTAAAACTAATCCTTACAATAGACCTATGGAATATCATAAAAATTTTGATTTTTATTTAAAAAATTTTAAAAAGAATTTTAATATAAATAATGATGGGATTTATTGGCATTATCATCAACCATCTAAATCTGGAATTGGAAATGAGTGGAGTAGAGACTGGTTTGCTTCTAATGAATATATTAATATTTTAAATAGACTAATAGCTGAAAGAAATTTTTTTCCATGTTGTTTTAGAGCTGGTGGAAGAATTGAGGATAATAATCTGTCACATTGGTTAGAGGAATTTTTTCCATTTGATTTCTCTAATTGCAGTGGAAAAATTAACTGGAACAGAATTGAAAGCGATGGAAAAAGACTAATTGAGGTCGCAGATTGGTCTAAGGCAAGTAGAGGCTGGCAGGGTTATAACCCTAGCTTTCAAAATTATCAAAATAGGGGGTCAATGAGAAGATTTATTTTTAGATGTGTAGATTTAAAATCATCAGTTTATAGAATAAAAGAAAGTGATATTGTTGAAGCTTTTGAACTTGCTGATAAAGGTCAAAACTCTTTACTGTCTGTTTTTGAGCATGATAGAAGATTCAGTTTAATTGAGAATCTTGAAGAATTTTTAATTAAATTAAATAATGTTTCAAAAAAATATAAAAGAATTAAGTTTATTTATTCAAATGCACAAAATGCAGCTTTAAAAACGATTGGTTTAAAAGAAAAAAAGCCCCCAAAATTTAAATTTATAAAAGCTAATGATAATAGGCTTATGATTAAAAGTGACAGTGATATATTTGGCTCAAGGCCCTATGTTTGCTTTAAGAATAAAGGTAATATTGCAGAACTACCAGTAAATAAGATTGGTGTAAATATGTGGCTAACTCCAAAATTTAAAAAAAAAGATAAAATCGAGATTTTTGCTGTTGCAAATAATTCTTCAGGTCATAATAAGGTTCAAAAATACACATATAACTCTAAATGAAATTTTTAATTATTGGACTAGGATCAATTGGCAAACGTCATATAAGAAATCTTATAAGTTTAAAAATAAATCCAAGGAATATTACTGGATTTGATCCAAGGAAAGATAGAGTTAAAGAGGTCAAGGCTTATGGAATAGAAAGTTTTATTTCAAGTTTAAACAAAATAAAAGAAAATGAATTTGATGGAGCTTTCATTTGCTCACCCACGTCATTACATATAAAACAAGCAATTTTATTAGCTAAAAAAAATATAAATTTATTCATTGAAAAACCTCTTGATTCAAAAATTTCAAATGTAAACAAATTAATAAAAATTCAGAAACAAAAAAAAATCAAAATATTAATCACTTATCCATTTAGATTTTCGGATCATGGAAATTTTTTTAAAAAATTAGTAAAAAATAATATTTTGGGGAAACCAATTTATTTTAAAGGAGAATTCAGTGAATATTTGCCTGACTGGCATCCATATGAAAAATACAATTCATTTTATATGGCAAAAAAATCAATGGGGGGTGGCTCTATACTAGATCAAAGTCATATTTTAGATATGGCTCATTATGTTTTTGGAGATTTTTCAAAAGTAATTAATTGTTTCAATGCAAAAATAAGTAAATTAAAGGTTAATTCAGACGATATTGCAGATATAGTTTTGCATACTAAAAATGGTGTATATGGCACCATACATCAAGACATGTTTGGGCGTGAACATAAAAAGTATATGGACGTTTATTGTGAAAAGGGAAATATTCAATGGAATGTATATGATTGTTCTGTAACAGTTTATAATGCAATAAATAAAAAATATAAAAAACATAAATTTAAAATTGATCATAATCATATGTATATTAATCAAACCAAGCATATATTTGATATTATTAAGAAAAATATAAAACCTAGAATTTCATTATCGGATGGACTCCATACTTTGAATACAATAATAAAAGCTGAAGCTAAATCTAAGCTTAACAAACCAATAAAAATTTAATTAAACTTTTGTATAAAAATAAAAAAATACTTGCTATCATACCTGCTAGGTCGGGAAGTAAACGGATTAAAAATAAAAATTTAAAAAAAATTAATAATAAGCCGTTAATTCATTATACATTAGAGTATGCTTTAAATAATGACAAATATATTGATAAATTTTTTTTAAGCACAGATAGTAAAAAAATATCTGAATATGGTAATAAAATATATCCCAATATTTCTCCGATTTTAAGACCGAAAAATATTTCTAAAGATAAGTCAGGGGATATTGGGTTTATTAATCATGCTTTAAATTATTATTGGAAAGTAGAAAATATGACATTTGATATTGTTGTTATTTTTCGCCCAACTACACCTATAAGAAAAAAAAACTTATTTTTAAATTGTCTTAAAACTTTAGAAAAAAATAATGCCTCATCAGTAAGATCAGCCAAAAGTGTTAAGCATGTGCATCCTTACTGGATGTATAAAATAAAAAATAATAAACTAATTGAAGTAATTAGAAATAAAAACTTTTTTAAATATTATCAATCTCAGAAATTGCCTAATTTTTTTATGCATGATGGACATTGTGATATTTTTTTAACCAAAAACTTGTTTGATAAGAAAAACATAAGAGATATGGAAAAAATTTATGGAAAAAAAATGACTTATTTTAAAAATAAACAAGAGATTTCAATAAATATAGACGAACCGTTTGAATTTTTTACCGCTAAAACTTTTTTAGAGAGTTTCATCAAATGAAATAAAAGTGTTACCAGATGTTCCTAGTTTATTATTAGGATTATTTGAATAATACAAAGCATCTGGTGTCTCATACATCTGATCACAATTTTCACAAATTGAGTAATTGGTCATGTCACCTTTTTCATGAGCGCTTACCAAATTCTGAAGTTTTTCTGATTTGAAAAAATCCTGAAAAGATTGTTTTGATAAATCCCCAGTTATTAATTGATTATTGAAATCAAAACAACAAGCTGATATTTGTCCATCCCATCTAATTTGTAGTGGGCCTGATTGAGGACGTCCACAGGTTTTTTTTCTTTTTCTTGATTTTTCTCTGTAATCATAAGTATCAATCCAGTTATGAGACTTCCAAACATCTACTTCGTCAACTCTATTATTCCAATACTTAATGAAATCATCAATTTGATGTTGATTTTCTTTCTGAATTACAAAATAAACACCAGTCTTAGGATAAGATAAATTATTCTGTTTTTTTAAATCTAACAACTTATTTATTCTTTGAATAGAAAGATCAAAAGTATTTAAATTGTGAACTTCTTTATAGACATCTTTTGTAGTTGCAAACACACTAAATCTAATAAAGTCGAATTCGTATTTTAACAATCCTTCGATAATTTGATCTTTTAAAAGATAACCAGTTGTATCCATAGAAACATATAAATTTTTAGATTTGCAATATTTGACTCTGTCTAAAAAATGTTTGTCTAACATGGCCTCACCAAAACCAGTTAAAGTTACATGTGTCAAGCCAAGAGGAATTGCTTCATCAATTATTTTTTTAAATAATTCCATTGTCATCACACCTTCTTTTCTAGTCATTAATTCTCGAGGACATATTTTGCAATGGTAAGCGCACTTATTAGTAGTTTCGAATCTGATTTCAGGATTTTTAAGTTTCATAATAAGTAGATCTATAAATAGATTTATTAGTTGTATAAATTATTAATGTCAATTAAATTATCTCTATGAAGATCAAGAATTTGAAGATTAAAGATTTTATAAAAATTGGATTAATTGTAATTGTAGTACTTCCTATATTTTTTTCATCAATAATAGATCTTTATGAGAAAAGAAATATTATTTTTAAAAAAGTTGCAAAGGAACTTAAAACAGAAAAAGCATGGCACTATTTCATTCCTGAAGAAGATATATATTGGGCACGAGAAATTTTAAATGGAGGATATATTTTGCATTTCAGACATGCGGAAAGAGATAAGTGGATTGATGTTAAAATGTATGACTCTTTAGAAAGTGATCTACATGATAACGGTACTGATGAAAGTAG
>MDTA01222165.1_pt1 | contig 29150 bp, 29 predicted proteins | sample 811151 | NCBI WGS metagenome assembly MDTA01 (sample SAMN05326648, study PRJNA326480) | marine metagenome | isolation source: seawater | place: Indian Ocean: South | collected 2010 | reverse complement strand
AAGAAATATGCCTGGCAACGTCCTACTCTTCCATGTCTTAAGACAAAGTACCATCGGCGCTGAAAAGCTTGACTTCCGAGTTCGGAATGGGATCGGGTATAGCCTCTTCGCAATAATCACCAGGCACGAAACTTATACATAATGATTTTTTATAGTCAAAGACAAAATTTATTTTTTTATTGAATAAATTATTATTGCTTTTAAGGCAATAAATACATCTTTAAAGCCAATTTTCTTTCCCTCTTCATATGACCTTCCATTATAAGTAATTGGAACCTCATAAAATTTAAATTTTTTTTTTTGCAAGTTTTATGGTTATTTCAGGTTCAAATGAAAATGAACTTTCTTCAATATTTATTTCTTTAAAGGCTGATGATTTAAAAACTTTATATCCAGTTTCCATATCAGTTAAGTTTAAATTTATAAATAAATTACATAAAAATGTTAATATTTTATTTGCTAAGTAATGCCAAAAAAAATGAATTCTTACATATTTTCCACCTCCCAAAAATCTTGATCCATAAACAACATCAGCATCTGTTTCGAAAAAAGGTAAAAGTAATTTGTTATAATCAAAAGGATCATATTCTAAGTCTGCATCCTGGATTAAAATTATATCACCATCTGCATTCGATTTTGCACTTTTAATTGCATAACCTTTTCCATAATTTTTTTCATGATAAATTACTTTAATATTTAAATTATTCTCGAAATTTTTTAAAATTTCTCTAGTTCCATCTGTTGAAAAATCATCAACAATTAATATTTCATAATTTTTATAATTATAGGATTTTAAACTATAATTTACTTTATCTAAAATTTTCCCGATTGTATTTTTTTCATTATAACAAGGAATAATAACTGACAATTTAAAGTTTTGCTTATCTATCATGATTAATTTTTTAATTTACTAATTATTAAATATCCATATTTTTTATTAACATTTATCTCATTATATGAACACAAAAATTCTATATCCCAACATAATCTTCCTTGCCATCCATTTTTGATATTTTTTTCAATGTCTGGCTTGTTAATTGAAATAAAATTGTTTTTACTATTCGAAATATTAATAAAACTATTTTCTATTTTTTTTAAACCAAAAAAAACTTTATCATTTTCTATTATTCTTAAAATATTTTTTGAAAAATTAAATATCAAACAAACACATATAATTGAAAATATAATTTTACTTGAAAAAAATCTTTTTTTATAAAATGTTAAAGTTAAAAGAAAAACTAATGATAAAAAATAAATTATACCAAATCTGTATACTGGAGAAAAAGTAAACCAGAATAAAAAACCACAAACAACAAAAAAAGAAAAAAAATTAAAGTTTTCTAATTTATACAATTGTTTTTCTCTATTTTTTTTTGATAGTAATAAAATTATTATAATTGGAATTATGATTGTTGATAAATGCTCTAATATTTCGCTGTAATTTCTTTCAAACCAAAATGGAACCCACGTGAAATTTTTTAAATAATCTTCTTTAGAATAATTATGATTTTCAACATAAAAACTTTTATTTGTTAATTCTAATTTATCTTTTAATTTTACAAACTCATTGTCAAACCACGATACATCAATACAAGTTAAGTCACTTGGAAAAATGAAACAACCACTATAAATAAACTGTTGAAAAAAAAATGTAAGGCTTAGAAAATAAATTAAAAAATAATTTAATTTCAATATCTCACTACATAAAAATCTATAATTTTTAAAAAATAAATATACGGGCAAAAACAAAAGTGGAATACAACTGAATTTTATTAAAATTGCAAAAATAGAAAAACAAAAGCTACAAAAAAAAATAAATATTTTTTTCTGTTCATTTGTAGTTTCGTTAAATTTAAAAAAATTATATATAGATAAAACTGCAAAGACTAATGCCGGTAGATCATTTCCAAACTCAGAAATTCTAGTAAATTTTAGTAAAATATACAATGTGCATATTAATAAAAAAAAAATACTATAATTTTTTTTGTTATCATTCAGAAGTTCATTCAAAGAAAATATAACAAAAACTACATAAAGAATATATGTAGGTATTGTAATGAAATTAATATTACCAATATAAAATAAATTTAAAATATTTAACCAAAGTGAATTATGAATAAATGCTACATTAGTATTAGCTAATCCAAAAATTATCTTCTCATTATAAAAATTTATTATATGAGGGAGATGATAATATCCAAAATCTTCATGATATTTTTGGCTTATATATATAGGAATTAAAATTAATAATATAAAATAAAGTTTTTTATTTTCAAAGATTAAAAATTTTTTATTTAATTTTTTTAAAAAAAAAATAATTACGCCTGCAAGGAAAATTATAAAAATAATTTGAATGTTGATGTTAAAAAAAAAGTGAAAGAAAGTTACAACTAAGGCAATTAATGGAAATCCAAAAAATATTAATTCTAGACTATTTGCTTTTTTGGAATTTACTAATAAAGCTACAAAACCTGATATAGAAATTAAAGATAGAGCAATTGTGCCTATAAAAAGTATAAACTCATAAAAAAACATTAATTTATAAATTAATTTAAAAATTTTTTATTTTAATCAAATTTTTAATCATTTCTTTCTCATTAAGTTCATTGTAGCACCAAACCAATTTATTATACAAAGAATCAAAATCTTTTTTTTCTCTTTTATCTTTAATTATTAAATAAATTTCATTATTGTATTTCTTTCTTATCTCATTTTTATCAACAATAGTCTCATGTAATTTTTCACCAGGTTGAAGACCTATCTCTTTAAATTCAAATTTATAATTAGGATTTATCCTGGTTTTAATTCTGCCTAAATCTTTAGCTAGACTTAAGATGTTTAATGGCTTTCCCATATTTAATACAAAGGTATTATCTTTTTTATTTATTTCGATAGTCTGAAGAACTAAATGACAAGCCTCATGAATAGTCATAAAAAATCTTGTAGCTCTTCTGTCTGTAAGTTTGATTGGTTCATTAGAGTTAATTTTATCAATAAAATTTGTAATAGCAGATCCAGAACTTCCAAAAACATTGCCAAACCTTACAATTTTAATTAATTTTTTATTTTCTTTGAGATAATTAAAATTTTCACAAACTTTTTCTGCAAATCTTTTTGAATATCCTAATATAGACTTTGGGTTCGCTGCCTTATCTGTAGAAATAAAAACCATTTCGCAATTATATTTTTTTGATAACTTACATAAATTATTTGTTGAAATTATATTGTTATAAACAGCAGAAAATGAATTTTCCTCTAAAATGTTAACATGTTTATATGCAGCCGCATGGAAAATGATATCTATTTTTTCCTTAATAATTATTTTTTCCAACACTTTAGTATTATTCATATCTAATAAAATGAAATTTACTTTTTTATTTGTTAAATTTTTTCGTAAATTATATATTGATAATTCAGAATTATCTAAAGCGATAATTTTTTTTACTCCTTGTTGTAAAAGCTGCCTGCAAATTTCAGACCCAATAGTTCCTCCAGCTCCAGTGACAATTATTTTTTTATTAAATAATTTTTTTATTTTTTTAATTTTAATTTGTTTTCTATTTAAAATACTATTTATCTCATCAATATTTAAATCATTAATATTAATTTGATCTGAAAGTAAATACTTCTTTTCAGGCAAAAATCTTACATCAAAAAAACTTTTTTTAATTTTACTTATAATTTTTGTTTGATTTTTTTTTTTAAGAGATGGAATTGTTAAATAAATTCTTTTAATTTTATTATTTTTGTTTAATTTTAAAAGATTATTATAACTAATAACAGGAATACCATTAATAATTGTATTTTGTATGTTAATTTTATCATCAACAAAATATAAAACTTTCTCATTTATTTTATTTAATTCTAGTAAAATTTGTTTACCAGCAAAACCCGCTCCATATATTACAGAGCCAGTTGGAATTAAATCATCATTATATAATTTATTATAAGAATATATTTTCGATTTGTTTAAAATATTTAATTTTTTTTTAATATATGAGTTTACATTTTTAAATTTAAAATTTCCTATTTCATATTTAAGTTTTCTTATATCTGCTATAGAGTTTTTTATTTCTTCAATCTTATTTTTTTTTAAAATTTTATTTTTTTTAAAATTTGCATTACTAATTAAATCTTTAATTAAATATCCATTGCCAGTACCAATGTCATAAATACCCTTGGTAATTTTTTTTTTTAAAAAAATTGAATAAATTTTTCCAACATCATCTATATGAATAAAATCTCTTAAAGATAAACCATTGTTAATTAAAATTATTGAAGATTTATTTTTTTTCGATCTAATTATTTTTTCAACAAATGAAAATTTGTCATTTGGATTTCCATAAGTATTAAATAGTCTCATTATATGGTAACATTTATTATTTCTTTCAGAATAATTTATTATTATTTTCTCAGCTGCTATTTTAAAAGATGAGTATAATTCTCTATTAAAAAAATCTTTTTTATTATTGTTTAAGTTTTCCAACAATCTATAAATAGCAGCACTACTGCTATAGATAATTTTATTTATTTTACTAGGTGGAATAGTACCTAATATTAATGAAAGATTTTCTAAGGACAAATTACAAAATTGTTCAAAATTTTTATGAGTTAATTTATTTAAAAATTTTGAAGGATAAAAATTATTAAAAACTAAATTTATTTTTTTAAATTTATTTAACTTATAATTGATTAATTCTTTATTAATTTGAGTTGCTGATATTATAACGGGATTAGTTAAATTTTTAGTGATGGATTTAGTTACAAAACTATTTTTTCCTACTATTACAGTTTTAATCATTAAATTTTAAAATATAGATCAAAAGTACATAAATTAGTAAAAAAATCAAAAAAACTATATTAAAAATAATTTCTAACTTTAAAAATAATATTATCGGAAAACAACACAATAATATAAGTACAGTATTTGTTAAAGCTAAACTAATTTTTTTATTTAATAAATGGTGTATATGATTTCTATCTCCATAGAAAGCATTCTTCTTATTAAATACCCTTGTAAAAGTTAGTCTTATTAAATCAATCCCAGGTAATATTAATACTAAAAAAATTTCATCAGCATAAAGGATATTTTTATTTTCGTTATGTTCATAAATAAGTGATAAAGAAATAATTGTAGTTAAAAGAAAAATTCCACTATCACCCAAAAAAAGCTCATTCTTTAAATTTAAAAATAATATTAATATTAATAATAAAATAGAAATTAAATAAAAGTTGTTAAATTCACTTTTATAAAAAAGATATAAAAAAACAAAAATAAAAAAAAGACATGATTGTCCATTTATACCATCATAAAAATTAATAGCATTTAACAATATTAAAATACAAAAAATTGTAAAAATTAATGAATTATTTTCTAAAAATATTTTTTTTTCATAAAATGACAATGAGAACATTTCTATCAATATTTTTTCATTTAAGAGCAAAGAAATTAAAATAACTATAGATGAATAAAAAAGTTTAAAATGTGGTGCCAATTTATTTTTATCATCATAAAGTCCTAAAAAAAATAATCCAAAAATTAATATTAAAATTGATAAATATTCATTTTTTTCTGTAAAATTTTTAGAGACAAAAAGAAAATACTCTGAAAAAAAAAATTGATATATTAAAATAATAAAAAAATTTATTGCTAAAATTAAACCACCGAGAATTGGTGTTTTTTTTTTATGTTTTTTTAATTTTTTATCAGGAAAGTCATAAATATTTACTAATTTTTTAAAATATTCAAAATTAATAAATAACAACAAATTTATAACGACTAATATTAATGATAAAATAATCATTCTTTAAAAATCTTATTATATGTATAAAAATAAAATCCAATAAAATAATAAATCGAAATTGAAATCCAATTATTAAAGAAATTTCCATTTGGTAATAATGGAAACAATTTGAAGAAAATATATAGAGAAATAACTAAAAAACAATTTTTTTTGTATAAATCTATATCTCTTTTATAAACATCAAAAAATTTTACAAAAATAAATATTAAGATACTTATATAAAAAAATATTCCTAGCAAACCAGTCTCTGAAAGTAATTGAAAAAAGAAATTATGTGGATGTGTTGAACAAATTCCTATTTCTGAGTCAAATTCAATATTTCTACAATGGTATCTGAATCCTTCGGGACCAGATCCAAATAATGGTTTTTTTTTAAATAAATCATAAGCTAAAATAAAATGTCCATTATGATCATTTGAAAATATTTTTATATGTTTATGAATATTTTTACGAGATTCAATTAATTGTTCTTGAGTATATCCTTTTTTTTCCTCAGTGTATAATTGATCTGTAAATTGATTAAATGTTTTAACGAAAACTCTATTAAAAGTATTGGCTTTTCCAACATTAAAAATGGATGTCAAAAATATAAATAAAAATAAAAACAATATTGATAAAATTAAATACTTTCTAATTATTGGTAAAAAAAAAATTAAAGATATAAAATACAAAGCTGTTAGAAAAATTGATGTTCTTTCACCAGATAGATAAACACAAATGAGATACAAACTAAAAAATATTATTAAAAAAATTCTATTTTTTTCAATCTCGTATTTGTAAAAAAAAATTAACCATAAAAATAATGGAAAAACAGTGAATAGAAAACTTCCAAGAACTAGTTTTGAACCAAAAAAACTTGATACTCTATCGTAAGGTAATTCAAAACCTAATATATTATTTCCGTAAAAAAATTGAAACAATACGTCAAAAAAAATTATAAAAAAAAATATAAAAATAGTTTTAAGAATACTTTTTTTTTGAATTATCTCATTTTCAAAATTATCAAAAAAAAATAAAATTGCTGTCGAAAAAATTAAAAACCTAAAATAAAAAATTGAAGAAATATATAAATCTTTATCAGCAATTTGAATAATTGCGTTCAAACCAACATATATTGAAAACAAAAGAAGAATAATTATTTTTTTTTCTTTTAAATAAAAATTATGTCTATTTTTCAATAGAAAAAATATAATTAATAGTAAAGTAAATAATTCAGTAACTGCAATACCAACTACGTATGTAAATGGTAACAATATAATTAAATGCCATGTTAAATTAATCTGTGTTTTTGTCATTTAAAATTCTTAATAGTTGATTTTGAAAATTGTTTCTATTTTGTAATTTATTTTGAGTCATTTCAGATTGAATTTTTTTATAATTTTTCATTATATAATTAATACATTTCTTTAGATTAGATATTTTTCTTTCACAAACAAAAATGCCCTTATAATTCAACTTAACATGTTGTATCTCTTTAAAAATAATAACTGGACGTTTTCTTGCTAAACTCTCAAGAATAACTTTAGGTGCCCCTTCTGTAAATGATGGAAGTATGAATATATTATGTTTATCGTATAAATTTAATAATTTTTTATAACTAGTTACTTCATTAATAACACTTATTTTTGATGAATGTTTAGAAATGGATTTATTATCTCCTGCCAATGTTAACTTGTAGTTTAAATTTATTTTTTCAAATAAATTCACTAGCGAATAAATACCTTTTTCTTTTCTATATCTACCTAAATATAATAATTTAGGAACATTTAAATCTGCTTTTCTAATATTTTTAAACCATAAATTATCAAGCTCGGAAGGTGTAATTAAGTATTTTTTTGTAGAGCACTTTATATATTTTGAAACTGAAATAATTTTGAGATTTTGCTCAAGATATTTTAGCATCAAACCATAAATTAAATATCCAATTTTTCCAATTTTACTCTCATATTCTTGATAACCATCACTTCTTAGATAAAGATATCCATCTAAATTTTTAAAAAATGATTTTATCAGTATAAAAAAAAAATAAGTTTCTAGGTGTAGCTGATATCATTAATAATTTTATTTTTTTTTGTTTCCATCTGAAAAAGTATTTAAAATTAAATCGTTTAATTTTTTTTTTAGTGTTTAAAGAAAAATTATTTTTTATTTTATTTATGTTTGAAATTAAATAAATATCAAAGCATTTTTGTAATGCACTTAAGATGTTTATAGTATCATTATATTTTGTAGATAAATTATTTTTATTTAAAAATATTTTATCATTAGAAATAACGATAATTTTTTTCATTTTTTCAGAAATTTAAAATATTTTTTTGGTACTAAATACAAAATAAGAAATTTTATTTTTTCAAAAATATTTTCATGCTTCAATATTTTTTTAAGTAATATAAAACTTTTACTTTCGTTAATTAACACAGTTGAAATTTCTAGATAACTTAATTTATTTCTAAAATATTTTAAATTTTTGTAAAAATGTTTATTGTCTTTTTGTAAATAATTTTGATCAAACCACATTTGATATTCTTGGTAAAATAATTTACTATGATTTTTCGAGTAATTATCTTTATGTACTCTATAATTAATCAAAGGTAAATTTATAGAGTGAGCTTTACATGATTTTGATATTGTCATCAAAAAGTCGTAGTCACCTATAATATTAAATTTATCATTAAAAAAACCATATTTTTTAAAAATATGTTTTTTAAAAATTACTCCACTAATAATGATAAAATAATCCTTTGACAATGAATCATAAATTAATCCATCTGGTAAATCATATTTTTTATAAATTTTTTTTTTTTTATTTTTTTCATAAAAAAAATTTGTATTACAATATGAAAAATCATAATCGGTAGATTCAAAAAATGTTGACCTAGATTTAATATAATCTTTATCCCACCAGTCATCAGAATCTAAAAATGCGATTAAATCACCTGTAGAATTTAATATTGCATTATTTCTAGCTTTATAAAGTGATTCTTTTTTTTCATTATAGAAATATTTAATTCTTTTATCCTTAAATTTTTTAATAACTTTATAAGTTTTATCAGTTGAACAGTTATCCCAAAGTACAATTTCTAAATTTTCATAGGTTTGATTTATAATGCTATTTAAACACTCCTCTATATATTTTTCACTATTATGAAAGTTGACAATTACACTTACTTTTGCACTCATTAATTTTTTTTATAATCATTAATTGTTTTTTTAAGACCAAGATTAAATTTTACTTTTGGCGTCCAATTTAATAATAAATTTGCCTTTTTAATTGAAGGGTAGAGATATTTTATTTCATCTTTTCTAAATTTTATCTTTCCAAATATAGGTTTGCCTAAAGAAATTATTCTACAAATCTTTAAAATTACCTTTTTAACTTGTAGAGGTTTGCCTGATCCAACGTTTATTATTTCGCCCGAAATACCTTTTTTTTTGAGAGTTTTAATAATTGCACTAACAGCATCATCTATATATAGAAAATCTCTTAATTGCGTTCCTTGAGAACATTCAAAATCTTTATTTTTAAAAGCATTGTTAATTGTTATTGGAATTAGTCTATTTTCATCCTGCCTAGGGCCATAAACTAAATAAAACCTGAGAATATTTACAGGAAAATTATATTTTTTACTTAAATTTAATAAATAATTTGTACTTAAAAGTTTTGCTTTACCATAAGTAGAATAAGTTTTTCTGTTAATAATTTTTTCTACTTGGGGTGATTTTTTTTTTCCATATTCAATACAAGAGCCAATTTGAATAAATTTTTTTATACTTGAATTTATAAATAAATAGGAAAGGTTTTTACATCCATTAAAATGACTATTTAATGTTTTTTTTTTATTTGAGTGGTCAACATGACCAGCTAAATTTACAACATAATCAAATTTTTTTTGGACTTTATCAAATAAACTTTTTTTTTTAGTAATATCACAAATAATATATCTAACATTACTTAATTTTCTTTTTTTTGGAGGTTTGTTATTTGATAAACTGGTTACGGACCAATTTAACGATAGGCATCTTTTTGCTAAATGGTATCCTATAAATCCTGTGCCACCTGTAATTAAAATTTTTTTTTTTATCAAAATAATTTATCAGCTTTAATTTTTTTTTCTAAAATTTCTTTGTCTCTCAATGTATCCATACATTGCCAAAACCCAGAATGTTTAAATGCTAACATTTGTTTTTTTTTAGTTACTTTTTTAAAAGGCTCTTGTTCTAAAAATGTTCTATCATTTTTAATATAATCAATAAATTTTGGCTCTATTACAAAAAAACCACCATTTATCCAGCCTGAGTCTAATAGATTTTTTTCTCTAAAATATTTTACAATATTATTATTAATTTTAATTGCTCCAAATCTAGCTGGAGGCCTAACTGCAGTTAATGTAATAAGTTTTTTATTTTTTTTGTGAAATTTAATTAGTTGATTTAAGTTGACATTAGATAACCCATCACCATAGGTAATTAAAAATGTATCTTTTAAATATTTTTTTAATTTTTTTAATCTTCCACCAGTCATAGTATTTTTACCTGTTTCAATTAAATCTATACTTATACCTTTATTAAATTTTTTTTTTTTAAAATATTCTTTAATTACTTTTCCTTTGTATCCAAGTGCTATTAAAAATTCATTATGCCCATACTTTATATAATGATCAATTATTCTGTGAATTATCGGTTTTCCACATACTCTAATCATTGGTTTCGGAATTGTTTTTGTATATTCAGAAATTCTGGTCCCTAAACCACCTGCTAAAATAACTACTTTCATTTTTTTAAAAATTGTTTCTTAACTTTCAATAAATCTTTAGGTCTAGGTAATTTATTTTTTGATTTATCTATTTTTATTTTAACTTCTAAAAATGAAGGACCTCTACTTTTTAAAAAAGCTTTAATCGTCTTTAAAGTCATACTTTCTTGATCAAGATAAAAATATTTATTATATCCTATAGACTTAGAAAATAATTCTAAATTCATCTTTTCAATATTTGTAGATTGCCCCCCAACAGACTCATGAGATTTATTATTTAATAATATATATTTAAAGTTATTTTTTGAATACTTTGCTATTGAAACTGCAGAACCCATATGCATTAAAAATGATCCATCGCCATCAAGACAGATAATTTGTTTTTTGCTTTCAAGCGCATACCCTAAACTCACTATAGAAGTGTGCCCCATACCTCCTACCATATAAAAAGGATTTATGTTCAATTTTAATTTTTGTATTTTGCTATATAGCTCCCTTGATAAATATCCAGTTGAAGAAATGATTTTTGTTTTTTTAGTTACTAATTTTAAAAAATTTTCGACAAAGAAAGCTCTAGTAATATCCTTTTGTTTTAATTTTGGTTGAATTTTATTTAGTCTTTTATTTGTCTGTAACGTATTATTTTTTATAAGACATGCAATTATCCTTTTATTTTTTTTTGAAAAGTTTATTAATTTTTTTAATTTTGATAAATCTTTTTTGGTGTTTAAAACACAAAATTTAATTCCACATAATTTTAATATTTGTTTTGTTATTTGACCTTTGGCAAGATGTTGAGGTTCATCTTTTAATTTAGGAGCTCCTCGCCACCCAATCATCAATAATATCGGGATTTGATAAACCTTATTATGAGCAATAGATATTAAAGGATTAATAGAATTCCCAAGTCCTGAGTTTTGCATATAAACACATGGAATTTTTTGTGTAGCCAGATAATAACCAATTGCAGCTGCAACAGCTGAGCCCTCATTAACTAAAGTTAGGTTTTTAAATTTTCTATTTTTTTCTAAATAATTTGTAAAATGTTTTAAGACGGAGTCAGGTACACCAGCAAAGTAATTGATTTTATTTTTTTTTAATTCTGCTAATAAATTTTCTACTAAAATCATTACTTTAAGATTGATTTATTTTTATTTTTTTCCCAATAATATTTTTTATCAGGTATTTTCCAGTTTTTTCCATACAAATCCTCAAAATAATTTTTATAAAAAATTGGCACTTTAACATTAACATCATAGTATTTTATTGTTTTAATAAACTTAAAATACTTAATTTTAGTCTTAAAACCAGCATCAATATAAAAAAGATCCATTTTTTCTAATTTCTTTTTTATAAATTTAAAAATTTTTGATGCAATACCAAAAGATCTAATTAATAATTTAAATCTTCCATTATAATTATTTGAAACAGATAAAACATATATCAATCTGCAAAAAATATTTCTGATAGCATAATGTCTTTGAAAACAATATTTACCAGTAATGTCTATCTCATAAAAATTTATATCAACATGTCTATTTTTACCTTTTTGAAATGAAAGTAAATAATTGCTTCCAAAAAACTTATTTCTGTATGTAAAACCTTTTTTTACAAAAGCTTGAATTATTTGTTCTTTATTTTTTAAATCCCAAGAACCGATGTCAATATCATTATCCCATGGTATCAAAGATTTATCCCTTATCAGTCCAAGCAATGTTCCGTGACAAAGCCAATAGTTTACTTTAAGTTTATTTAAAACTTCAATGCAATCTTTAAAGTTTGGATCATTTTTTAAAAATGTCTTAGTCAAGAAGTTTTCTAATATATAATAACAGTTGAATTCATTAGATTATGATATATTAGTAATTTTACAAATGTTAAGTGAAAAAAAAACTGTGTATGTGGCCATGAGCATAGACCTTGTACACCCCGGTCACCTCAATATCATAAACGAAGCAAGCAAATATGGTACTGTAATTGTAGGATTATTGACTGACCAAGCTATAGCTTCTTACAAAAGAGTTCCAATAATGGAGTACAAAGATAGATATAAGGTAGTTTCGGCAATTAAAAATGTCTCAAAAGTTATAAAACAAAATACTCATGATTATTCACCTAATTTAAGAAAATTAAAACCAAATTATGTTCTACATGGTGATGATTGGAAATATGGAGTTCAAAAAAATGTTAGAGCTAAAGTAATTAAAGAACTAAAAAAATGGAATGGAAAATTAATAGAAGTTCCTTACACCAAAGGAATATCATCCACTAAGCTTATTGAAGCAGAAAAAAGTATTGGAACAACCCCCGATATAAGAAGAAAATCTCTTTTGAGATGTTTAAATTCAAAGCCAATAACAAAAATTATTGATATTCATAGTGGTTTAAGTGGTCTGGTAGTAGAAAATACAAAAGTTAAAGTTGGAAATAAAATCGAAGAATTTGATGGAATGTGGGCTAGTTCACTTACAAATACTGCAGCAAAAGGGAAGCCTGATATCGAGGCTGTTGATCTTACAGAGAGACTTCAATTAGTTAACGAAGTTCTAGAAGTTACAACAAAACCAATTGTATATGATGCTGATACAGGTGGAAAAACTGAGCATTTTGTTTTTACAGTAAGAACACTAGAAAGATTGGGTGTTTCAGCATTAATTATAGAAGATAAAACTGGTCTTAAAAAAAATTCGCTTTTTGGTAATGAGGTGTTTCAACAACAAGATAGCATTAAGAATTTTTCTAAAAAAATAGCAGCAGGTAAAAAAGCTAAGGCTACAGAAGAGTTCATGATTATAGCAAGGATTGAAAGTTTAATACTAGGAAGGGGTATCAATGATGCCTTAAAAAGAGCAAAAGCTTATATCAAAGCTGGTGCGGATGGAATAATGATACATAGTAGAAACAAAAAACCTACAGAAATATTTGAATTTTGTAAATTATATAAAAAACTAAAAATTAAAAAACCTCTTGTAGCTGTACCATCTAGTTACAGCATTGTTAAAGAAGAACAATTAATTAAACATGGTGTTAATATGGTAATTTATGCCAATCACTTACTTAGAAGCATCTATCCAAACATGATATCAACAGCTAAGAGTATATTAAAATATAAAAGAGCTAAAGAAAGTGAAAAAAAACTATTATCGATTAAAGAAATTTTGAATTTAATTCCAGGGACTAAATAATTATAAAGCCCCACCTTTATTAGAGATACTATTACATTTATCCTCAAAATATTTGTTATATATACTAGGATCATCACCTTCAGCATAAGTATAATATAGAATTCTTCTATCATATTTAGATAAATTTTTTTTTGATTTATGGGGACACAAATTACTAAAAAATAATACATCTCCTTTATCTAAATCAATTCTTTCAAAATCTAATTTTGATGCATAAATTGTATTTAATTTAGGCGTCCCATCATTTCTTGTATTTTTAATTAAGTCATTGAAAGATGCAGAATCTGCCTTTGCAATTTCTAAGGCGCCATTTTGTTCATTGCACTCATCAAAAGCTATTAAAGCGTTAACAAAAAAATCTGAATAATTATACCAGCCTCTGTATTTAGTTTTATCTTTTTTGGTAAAATAAAAAATTCCATCGTAATGTGCTTCAAATCCATCTCCACCTGTGGGCTTTGCATTTAATTTATCTTTGAAAATAACAAAATTCTTTTTAAAAAAATTAGATAGATAATTTATAAGCTTATTGTTCAATATTTTTAAATTTTTTCCTTTATCATAAAGTCTTTCTATTCTTCTCAAATTTTTATTAATATCATAATATTTATCGACATTTTCTGCTTCCAAGACGTCATTATTTAAGTTTTCAATGAATTTATCACTGAAAAAATTTTCTAACTTAAAATAACCTTTCTTTTCAAATTCTAATTGTAAAAACTTAGTATCTTTCATAAATGCGATTAAATGTATTTGAAAATTTCTTAGTAACAGGAATATTCTTTTCTGTATATTTTTGAATTAATTTGAATCCGTATTCTTTCATAATTTTATCAACCTGTTTTTTTTGATCCTCAAAATTTTCGTTTATTTCTATAAGTATACTTTTGATTTTTTTATTTTTTAAAGTTTCTTTCCCCCCTTCAAGAATTAAGTGTTCAATACCATCTACATCTATTTTGATATAATCTGGAATATACATAATATTATTATTAATTAAGTGATCAATAGAAGAGCCTAAAATAGAATATTCATTTTTAGAAACATAATCTTTACCTTCAAAATCAAAATTTTCTCCAAATGTGTTTAAGGATACCCCCTCCTGAAATTGATTTTCTTTCATTGGTAAAAATAAATTTGGTTTATTTGTCAGAGGTAACTGATTAATTATAATGCCTTTTTCAAAATTATTTATATAAATATTTCTACTAAGAACTCTTAAATTACTTGTGGACGGCTCAAAAGCAAATACTTTACTTTTTTTTTCGTGAATAGCGTAACAATATAATGAAAACAGCCCAATATTTGCTCCAATATCCCAAAATATAAAGTCATTTCCATTCTGAGTTTTAAAATTATTAATCCACTCAATTGTATCTGGTTCTTTATTAAAAAGAGTTTTAACTCTCCAAGAGATCAGGTGATTAGGTGAATAAAACTTAATTTTTTTTTTCTTAATATTTTTTTCAATATAACAATCATTAATTAAATAAAAAGATAACCATTCTAAATAACTTCTTCTGGTAACAAAAAAAAATATTTTATTTAAAAATTTTAAAATTTTAAAAATAAATAATGCGAACAATTTTAACATTAAATTTTATTTTTCATTTTCTTTAAAATAATTATTTCAATAAAATTTCCCAAAAATACTAAAAGTTTTTTTAACAAGAAAAGAAATAATACTAATTTTGTGAATAAAATATTATCAAACATAACCTCAAAAAATACTATAAGACATATCAAATCTAATGTTCTTGCCCTATCATCTAGAAAATTATTTAAAAAAATTTTACATTTTTTCAATATTGAATTGCTTGTATTTTTTTCTGCATTTACAATTTCCTCCTGTTGATTTTTAAGATTAATTTTTTTATTTAAAACCTCATAAAAAAGCTGATGATAAGAAAATAATTTAAAATCAATTAAACTGACTAAAAAAATTAACAAAGTTAGTATCAAATAAAACACTTCATTATTTGCGTTAAAACAAATAAAACCCAAACCAAAAATTAAACTATAGTATCCTATATATGATCCCCAGGTATCAATAATATGACCTATATTGCTTGTTTGATTTGTAACACGCGCCAGCAATCCATCTGACCAATCAACAACTCCTTTTAAAACAAAAATAATTAAACCTAAAAAAATCATATTCTCATTTTTAAGACATAATAGAAATCCTGATAACAACCCAAGAATACCGTAAAATATTGATAATTGATTTGGTGTAATTTTTGTATTTTGTAGTAAAAAAACAATTAAAGATGAGCCTTCAATGTAATATCTTGCTTTAATAGATGAATATGGTGATTTAAACCAATCATCTATATTCACATAAAATTCATCTTCCTCATCTCTCCTGTGCTTATAATTTATTAATCTAATTTCTTTGTATGATCTCATAAAAAAAGTTTTTTATTAAAAAGATTAATTTGCCTATAATCTATAGGAATAGGATTATTTTTTAATCTTTCAATCTTAATTGATTTTTTTTGTTTTTTTTCGTCTAAAAATTTTTTTTTCAATCTAATATTTATTTTTGAATATTTTATCATTGATTTAATTTTTTTTACGATTTGTAGATCAGATTTTACAGAAAATGCTCTCCTAAGTATTTTCAGTCGATAAGAAAACTTTTTTTTTTTAGTTTTATCTAAAATATTTACATTTCGGATATTGTATTCTAGAACGATCGGCAAGTATACAATTACTGAGTTTCCATGATATAGTCCAAAATTTGATGATAAATAATATGATAAAGCATGAGGAGCGCCTGTTGAAGTTAAGGAAATAGATTTTCCAGAATAATTAGCAGCGATTTGCATTTTTTTTGTGACCTCGTAATTATTATTATCTAAAAAAGTTTTATAGTTTTTTAAAATTAGTCTAATAGATGATAGTGAATTTTTTTGACTAATTTTATTTGATTTATATGAGATTAAAGACTCTATTGATTGACTAAAACTATCAAATAAAGCAGAACTTTTTAATTCTCTTTTTGTGCCCATGATTAATTCAGGAAACAAATAAAACTTATCTGGAATTAAATTTCTATCTGTAAAGTTATATTTGATCTTATTTTTATATAACACAGCTCCTGGTGTAACCTCTGCTCCTGATCCAGCTGTTGTTGGAATAACAATTAATTTTTTATATTTTTTAAAATTGTTTTTTTTTAAAAAAAAAAATATCTTTAATTTTACTCAAATGAATTACAGAATTTGCTATCTTTAAATAATCAATTACTCCGCCACCACCAATTGCAACTAATAAATCTGGTTTATAACTTTTAATTTCTTTAACAATCTTATTTAATTCTAAAATATCTGGTAAAAAATTTTTTTTTTTATAAATTTTTATCTCTTTTCTAAAAAAGGATGATTTAATTAATAATTTTACACTCTTTTTTTTAAATATGTTCTCTCCAGTTAAAATAAATATTTTGTCAATATTTGTTGAGATCTTAATTTTTGGAATATTACCCATACTATTTCTTAAATAGTTTTTTTATATTTTTATATGAAGTTTTTCTTATTTTTGTAGAACTAATATTCAAAGTCCTTGGAAATATAATTAATTTATCTTTAGGAATTTTATTTGAATTATCACTACCGTGGACAAGCAGGTCTAATTTATTTTTTTTTAAAAATTTATCTGTTATGTAAAAATCAGACTTAATTACTTTAAATACATATTTAATTGACTCTAGTATTTCTTTTCTTTGTTTAAAATTTAGTTCTGGAATTAGATTTTTGTGTTTTTTAATATCCTCGTCAGATGTAAGTGCGACAAATACCCTACCAAATTTACTTGCTCTTTTCAGTAGTCTAATATGACCATTGTGTATTATTGAACAAGACATATCTACACAAATATTTTTTTTCATTTGATCTTTATGCTTTTATTTATTGAAGTAATATTTTTATTTAGATGACCAGATCCTAAATGAAATATAAGTGATCCCTCACTTTTTATTCTTGGTTTATAAAGTATCAGATTTTTTTCAGATTTTACTTTTGTACTAATGTAAGTACAAATGTTTGGTTGATTTTCTTTAGGATAAATTGTTAGATCTTTATATTTTTTCATAAAATATTTTTTATTCTTTTCCACTCCTTTTCTAAATTTAGAATAGTTTTTCAAAACAAAATCTAATGATTGAATTGTACTATTGGGACCTGTCATTTTTTTATTTATATGACTATTAATATCTAACATAAATGAATCTATTTTATTTGTAGGTTTAAGATTATATCCAACAAAACATGCTCCAGTTAAACCAAATAACGACTTACATGAACTGAAAGAAATAACATCCGCTAAATTATGATTATCCTCAATTCCTATTGATTCTGTTGCATCAATAAATAAATTTGAGTAAGATTTTTTTGATATTTTTTTTAATTTTTTTAAATCAATTTTAAAGCCTTTGCTAGTCTCTGTATAACAAGCGCATATCCAATTATATTTTTTTTTAACTTTATTTAAGTCTTCATATTCCAATTTTTCTAGCTTTTTTATATAGCCATATCTTTTTTTTGACATTTTTAAAATTGAGTACAGCCTGTCCGAATAGAAACCAGTCGATACAACCAAAACATTGCCCTTAACAAAATTAAATAATCCTATTTCTATTGCTAGACTAGCTGGACCTTGAGCAGAGACTAAATTTTTGGATCCTGATAGTTTTTTTATTTTATTCATTACTCTTTTGTATTGAAGTTCAAAGTCTAAATCACCTCTGCTAAAATTAGAACTTAAACCATATAAATTTTCAATTGGAAAACTCGGACTAGGTGTAAAAATTTTTTTTTTATTTTTTTTTACGATAAACTTTTTTAAAGATAGATTTTTCATATTTTAAATCTTTCATGATAGCTGATGATTTGTTTTTTGGTAAATTCTGTGATTATTTTTTTATTTTTATTCTTTTGATAAAATTTTCTATACCAATCTATTGTTAAAATTGTAGCCGCTCTTACATCTAATCTTGTTTTCCAATTTAAAATTCTTTCTGCTTTTTTTGTATTAAGTACAAGCATTTTTGTCTCATTTTTAATTAAGTTTCTTGATTTTATCCATTTAAAACCCTCCCAATTATCACTTATATATTCCAAAATATTTTTAACCGGTACAATTTCACTATTTTTAGGCCCAAAATTAAATGATTGTCCATTCAATTTTTTATCTTCCGATAGTTTTTTTGCTAACCTTAAATAACCGTTAAGTATTTCAATAATATGTTGCCATGGGCGAGATGCATTGGGATTTCTAATTTTAGCTTTTTTATTATTAATCTTATACTTTACACAGTCAGGAATAATACGATTCATGCTCCAGTCACCTCCGCCAATTACATTTCCAGCTCTTGCAGTAACTATTCTATGTTTTGTATTTTTAAGAAATGAGTTAAAATATGAATTAAAAGCTAATTCTGCAGCAGCTTTAGATGCACTATAAGGATCATCACCACCTAAAATATCATTTTCTTTGTAACCTTTTTTTTTTTCTAAATTTTTATAACATTTATCACTTGTTATCATAACGCAATTGCATTGTTTTTTTAAATTTCTAATAATTTCTAAGATATGAATTGATCCAATCAAATTTGTATTCCATGTATTAATAGGATTGTTATAAGACTCTTTTATAATAGCCTGTGCCGCAAGATGAAAAATTATGTTTGGTTTGAAATCTAAAATTTTTTTTTGCAAAGATTTTTTATCAAGTATATTTATATAGTTACTGTTTATTTTTTTTTTTAAATTTAATATTTCATATAATGAGGGTGTTACTTTTGGTTTAAGAGATAAACCCATCACATTTGCACCAAGTAAATACAAATAGTAGCTCAACCATGAACCTTTAAATCCTGTATGACCAGTTACTAATATTTTTTTATTTTTAAAAAAATTACTTTTCATCAAAACTTTTATTGCATCTTCTTTATATTTTTTAATTCTTTTTTTAAATCTTCATACTCTTTCATTTTTCTATTCATAAAATCTATTGTTAGTTTAGTTTTTTGTTTAATACCCTTAGGAGTTAAAACATAAATGTAATTAATTTTGTTAGGATTTTTTTTAAAGTTATTTATTTTTATTAACCCTTTATTTTTTAGAGCTTTGATACAATAGTTGACTTTACCGAGACTTAAATTAAGTTCATTTGCTAAATCTCGCTGAGTTGAACTTGGATCTTTTACTATTTTTCTTAGTATTTCAAAGATATCTGATGTTTCTTTGTTCATTTTTTGAACATTTTATTTTTTTATTATAATAAATCAATAAAATAATTTATTTTTAAGTTATTTTTAATTCTTTATTTTTTAGGCTATAAATCCTATCACAAAAACTCAGTGTTGAAGGTTTGTGAGAAATAATAATTACAATTTTATTTTTTAGATGGTTTTTCAAACTTTTTAAAATTTCATTTTCTGTAAATTCATCTAAGGCATTAGTTGCTTCATCAAATATATAAATAGGTCGATCATGATATAAAGCTCTTGCGATACCAATTCTTTGCTTTTCACCACCTGAAACTTGTACTCCTCTTTCCCCAAGGATAGAATTAGTTCCACTTGAATTAACAAAATTCTCTAATTGAGATAATTTTATCACCTGATCGATTCTTTTGTAATTTATTTCCTTGTCATCAATCGCTAATGCTATGTTTCTGACAAGAGTATCATCTATTAAGCTTATATTTTGTGGAACATACCCAATATTGTTATGCCAATTTTGAGGAAAAGTCTCACAATTGTATTCATTTCCAATTTTGAAAGATCCTTTATTTGGTTTTAATAGTCCTGAAATTATATCCACTAGGGTTGACTTTCCTGCGCCAGTTTCTACTTTAATACCAATAAATTCTCCCTTATTTAATTTAATATTAATATTATTTAAAGTTAAATCAAAATTCTCATCATACTTAAAATTTACATTTTTAATATTTATTTCATTTAAAAATTTAACATCTTTTATTTTTTTCTTCTCAAACGTAACTTTTTCATTATTTTTATTTAATAAGATTTCGTTTAAATCATATAATACTGCTTTTCCAAAGTTTCCTTTTTGAACACAAGCAGCAATTCTATATATTGAAGGATAAATTCTAAACATAGAGACTGCAAAAATTGCTAGGTTAAGAATAATTATTTCATAATCAATATTTTTGATTTTTAAAAAATAAAAAAGAGATGAAAGTAAAATTATTACTATTATAGCTTCAAAAAAAGGTTTTGGTAAACCTGAAAAAAACAAATGAAATTTTTGAAATTTATTTAATAAGAAATTTTGTAATTTAAATTTTTCAAAAAAAAATTTTTCACCAGAATAAATTTTTACATCCTTTATTGAAAAAAAACTTGTATTTAAAATATTAATCCTATTCTTTGTGCTTTTTTTAACTTCTGTTCCCCAATAAACGTTTTGTTTTCCAAAAAAATAAAAGAAAATTAATGAAAGTAAAGTTAGAATTAAAATTGTAAATAATGTTGAAAGTGGATTTAGTAAAATTAAAAAGGATATTATTATAATTAAAACTATGATTTCCAAAAGAAAACTGCTTAAATTTAATAAATTTCCTCTAAAAATCTCAACTGCTTCTGTAGCATCATATATTATTTTAGAGGTCTTAAGTTTTAAATAATTTTTGTAATCAAGATTTAAATAATATGAATAAATATCATTTGAAAGTCTCTCTACTACATTGCATTGAAACTTTGATAAATAATAATTATAATATGATATATAGATATTTTTAATTAAAAAAATAAACCCCACAAATAAAAAACTTAATAAAACAAAATTCTCTTTCTTGCTAAATGTTTCCAAATAATCAAAAAAAAACATTCCTTCAAAGAAACTCAAGTCATTTTTAACTGTAATTGAAATTATAGGAATAATTGAAGTAATTCCTAAAATTTCAAAACAAGAATTAATAATCATTAGAAATATCAAAAAATAAAAATTTAGTTTTTCTTTTTTTTTTAATAGATTGTGAATTTCTTTAAATAAAAGCATTGATTAGTTATTAATGTTCAAATTTTGAACATTACATTAAATTATTTAGTTTTCAAGTTTAAAGAATTAATAGTTTAATTTTTATTTAAATAAGTTGCCCATTTATCTACTGAATTATCAAAACAGTTCATGTCATTTAAAAATCTATTTACAGCTTTTTTGGTTTTATTACTAAGCCACCACTTATTTATATCGTCCCAGTTTTCATTTATATGTTTTATTGCCTTGTCTAAAGAATAGAAAATAATCTTATTTTTTTCTAATTCTTTGTAATTCTTTTTTAAAATATCTTGAGGTCGCCACTCATTTTTTTTAATAATTAGTATTGTAGGACCAGTTCTCAAAGCATCTAAAAATGCAGTTTGAGGATTATCACATATTACTAATTTCGCGTTATCAAGTTCTTTTGAGAAAGAAAAGTTTTTTTTAATTTGATTAATTTCTAAGTTTCTTCTTAGTATTTTTTTAAACTTTGGACAATGAAAATATTTTGGACATACAAAAAAATTTTTTTTAATTTTTTTATTTAGTAATAATTGAAATTTTTTTAAGAAAAAATCTAATTTTAAATTGTCCAGACAAACTGGAAAATCTTCCCATTTTGCTGGATATGGATTTGTTTCATTAATAACCAAAACTAGATTGTCAGACTTATTTCTATTTTTTTTTAAATTAATATATTTGCTCGCAGGTAAATTATACTTTGCATTTTTAACCCAGGATATATTTTTATCTGAAATATTATTCTCATAATTAAATAAACCGCTATATTTTGAGTGATTTCCACCATGACAGGTGATGATAAAATATTTATCTTTCTTTTGAATATTATTAGCAAGCCAAATTTTAAAAAGTTCGTTGTAATGGTGAGAAAAACTAGAAACAATTTTATTACATTTTATTTTGTAAGATTTTACTAAATTTAGGTTAGGTATAAAATTTTCTAGAAAAATTTTTGGTATATCATAATAAATATTTTTTTCTAAAAATTTTTCAAAACTATTGTTGGTCTTTAGAGGAATTATATTTTTTTTTCTTCTTTCATAATTAAATAAATTTTTGTTTATTGATAATTCATTTTTAAAATATTTATCAGTCGGGAAAGGAAATTGATTTGCTGATAAGTTTAATTTTATATTTATTATATTCCTAAAACCATCAATGATGATAAATTTTTTTTTTCTTTTTAAAAATAAATCAGTCAAAGCGGCTAACTTATTAAAAATTTTTGTTTTAAAAGAAAAATTTCTTTTTAAATGAATTTTTTTATTTTTAATTTGAAAATTAATTTTTTTTTTTTCTAAAAATGGTTTAAAGTTTTTATTTGTAATAAAATAATTTATTATTTTATAAAAAACCAAATTGTTGAAGGTATCTGATCTAGTTATTTTTGAATAATATTCAATACTATTATTTGTAGTTAAAAAGAAGTTTTTGAAATTATAGTTATTAATTATTATTTTTTTATTAGATGAGATTTTTTTAACAACATTCCATCTGTAGTAAATTGTACTTAAATAGGTGCTAAGCCAAATACCACAAATTATTTCCCAATATTTTTTACTATGATTTAAATTATGATATTTATTAAAATAATGAGTTAAATTATCCAAGTATTTCACATATTGTTTTTTCAACTCAACATATGAATGATCTTTTTCTCTTTGTGTAGACCAAACACAGTTCAAATATTCTTGATTCTTTTTTAAATCAACAGAATTTGATGCCCAATATCCTGCATAGAAGATATCATCTTTATTTTTTTTTATAAATTTTTCATCAAATTTAGTAAAAATTATTTTTTTTAAATTTTTCATAGTTAATTAATATTTATGCAAAGATGATTGTTTTTTTATATTTTCTAAATACATAAATATCAATTATAATAAAATTTACCTTTTGAAAGTAAATTTCAAAACAAAGATAAAATACTAAATTAATTAATTTTTTTTATTTTATATTTTAACTTATAGAAAATAATATTATACACTTTAATTTAGTAATGTCATTGAGTTATAAAAATATGAAAAAAATATGAAAAGAGTTTTGATCATTGGAGGTAGTGGATTTATTGGATTAAATATTGCTAATGAACTTTTTAAAAAAAATTATAAAGTCACAATTTTTGATAAAAAAAAACCAAAAAGTTTGAACAAAAAAATATATACAATTACTTCAAATTTAAAAAATAAAAAGAAATTGGAAAATGCAATTAAACAATCTGATATAATTTATCACTTAGCTGGTATAGCTGATATTGGAGAAGCAATGAAATATCCAATTAAAACTTTTGAAATCAACGTTTTGTGTACTCTTGAAATCTTAAAATTGTCAGTAAAATATAAGATCCAAAGATTAATATTTGCTAGTTCAATTTATGTTCATAGTGACCAAGGTGGATTTTATAGAATTAGCAAACAAGCTTCTGAACTTTGTGTTGAAGAATTTAGCAAAAGGTATGATCTTAATTATACAATACTAAGATTTGGAACTGTTTATGGTCCTAATGCAGATAAAATAAACAATTTAACAAAAATTGTCTCAGATGCGTTAAACAAAAAAAAATTGAATTATTCAGGAGGGACATCAAGAGCAATAAGAAGATACATCCATGTATATGATGCAGCAAAAGCAAGTTGTGAAATTTTAAAAAATAAATTTATAAACAAAAATATTCTTATTACTGGTAAAAAAAATATTAAAATTACTAAGATTATGAAACTTTTATCAAAAATATTAAATATTAAATCTAAACCCTCATATGAAAAAGTTGCAAAAAAGGGACATTATGATGTCACCCCCTATACTTATAAGAAAAAACAAGAAATAAAATTTTTTCCGAAAAACAATATAAGTATACAAGAAGGTTTAGCGTCTCTTATTAAAGAGTTATCACTCTAATTTATTTAAACTAAGTTTTTTTAATTAACCTGGAAATTTATTTAATTTAATTAAATTATTTTTTTTTAAAAACTGTAATATTTTTTTTGAATTTTTTTCATCAATATTTAGTTTATTTGAAATTTCTATAGTAGATTTTTTCCCATCACAATAAGACAAATATTCTAATTTTTTTTTTATAGTTTTATCGACAGAGCCTTTTTTGCTTAATGTTGGATATATTTTTTTTTTAGTTAAAAATGGTTCACAAAAAGTTTTGCTTTTAGGAAAAATTTGTTTTTCAAGACAGTTAATTACCTGCTTTACAAACCTATATCCTCCTTCTAATCCTTTTTTTGTAACTACTTTACCTATTTGATCTAAGGATGTGTGATATTCCTTATACTCGCCATACTTAGATCTCATTAGCGAGGCAATTGGTAAATCTATGCCTGGAGAACAATATTGCCTCTCATCACTTCCTCTCATTGACCAATCATAAATTTTAACTTTTTTTTTTTGCTTCAATATATGTTTTGCAACTATATCTGAGAGGGAATTTTTTTGTTTAGACTCAAGCATTGAATAATTTCTATTATCTCCTATGCATGTCAAAACGTATCCAGCTACAACATTTTTTTGTAATTTTTTTAAATTTTTACTTAAATAAGCAATTGATCCAATAGTCTCTGGTAAAAATAAAAAACGATAAGAAAATTTACGTTTCTTTTTTTTTAACCATTGTGCTAGTTTTGTCGTAACTACAATTCCTGAGATTTCATTGTTAGCCATTGATGGATGACAAATATATGTAGAAATTAATATTTCTTTTTTGGTATGACCTTTAACATATAATTCACCAATTTTGAGTTTACCATTTTTTAATGATGAATTTATGTAGACTTTATACTCATCATTTTTGAGTTTTTTGAGTTTGTTATATTGCAAGCAAAAACCCCAGTCTCTTTTATAATAAGAAGTAACATAGGGAATTGCATTAGGTTGATTTTTTAAAGTATGAATTTTTTTTTTTAATTCATTGAAAGAAAGTGTTTTATTTATATTTTGTGAATATCCAACTACGTGAAGATTATTATTGTTAAAATCAATAATTTTTTTGTTACTTTTATTTTTTATCCATGCTTCTTTTAAATTCCAAACCTTGGGAACATTCCAATCAAAAACCTTTTTTCCAGAGCTAAAATTTAGTATTTTAATAGGTAATTTTTGCTTAATAAGTAAAAGTGTTGAATCTACACCTGCACCTGTTAGGCTTCTATTAATTGGCCATAATTTTTTGGCAAATTCTATCATTGGGTTTATTTTTTTTTAACAACATAAGCTGTTGGCTGTCTCACATAACTTAGTTGGTGAATTTTATTATGACCAATATATTTTTCTAAAATTCCACTCTCCGTTGGAGATGCTGGATTATTATAATGATCCAAAATTAATATACCTCCCTGCACTAAACGAGACCAAATATGTGGCAAAGTGCTTTCGAGTACTTTTTCGGTTCCACAATCTATAAATGCTAATTTAAATCTCAACCACTTATTGTTTTTTATAAATGGCTCAAATTTTTTTGTTAAATCCATTTTTTGTACATTTCCAATTTTATCCAAATCCTGAATTTTAAGCAAATTTTTTAAACCTTTGTAACTAGTTGCGTATTTTCCAACATTTGAAAGATCATCATTAATTCCAGGCTTCATTCCTTTAAACCAATCAAAACCATAAACTAATGTTTGAGAATTTTTTTCAAACAATCTAACAAATTTAATAAATGAAAAAAAAGATCCGCCTTTCCATGTGCCTATGTCAGCTATATGCCCGCTCAAATCTTTTACTTTTTTAAACATTTCATAAAAAAAAATAAATCGTGCAAGATTAACTTCTCCCGAATAAACAGGAAACTGATAAATAAAATCTAGATTGCTTATTTTTTCTTTTTTAATTTTTTTTATATAATTAAAATAAATATCATCGTCTTTTTTGTATTTTGACATTAGAACTAAAGGTTTGTTACTATTTTATTAATAAATTATTAATACATTATTAAAAAGTGATAGACAATAATAAAAAAAAATCATAATCAAATAGAATGTCTATTAAAAATCTAGAACTAATAAAAAAATCATTTGAATTAAAAAAAAAAGATATTGAGAAGATAAAAAACAATGAGAACACGAAACTTGAAAATTTTAATTGGGACTCAATTGTTGTTATAAATCTTATTTCCTATGTTTCAGATAAATATAATAAAAATATTCAGCCAGAAAAACTTAAAAAAATCAAAACATTTAAAGATTTAGATATCTTTTTAAGCAAACTAATATCAAAAAAAAGTGGATAGTAAAAAAAAAGTTTTATTTGTTGGAGGGGGGAGTGAAATAGCTCTAAAAATTTTAAATAAATTAAAAAAAAATAATATTTATAATTTATCAAGAAAGAAAAATAAATTATATAAAGAAAATTATATTATTGATAATTATTCAAATTCAAATTTAGATAAAAAATTTAAATCAATTAATCAAAATTTTGATATAATTGTTATATTTAATGGTAATTTTGAATTCTCGACTTTATCTTTTTTAAATGAAAAAAAATTTTTAAGTATATTAAATATAAATCTTTTGATACCTATTAGAATAGTAAACAAATTAATCACAAATAATTTATTAAATACTAATTCTAAAGTTTTTTTTTTAAGTTCAAAGGCTGCTAATCTGCCCGAGGTTGGTAATGCTTACTATTCAATTTCAAAAAATTCATTAAATTTTGCTGCAAAAATTTTAAATAAAGAACATAAAAAGAAAAAAATAAAATTTATTACAATTTCAGCAGGTATTATAGAAAGTAAAATGGGAAAAAAAGTTAAACAACTTATTAGTTTAAATAATAAAAGATCCTTAAAAAATTTAGATACCTCGATATATAATTTGGTAAATTATATTAAATCCTCAATAGAAAATAAAAGAACTATAAAATTATAATGACATTTGTAATCAAAAATCTTGAAGTTTCATTGGGTAATATAAAAGAAAAAAATTTTAATTTAGAAAGGCGTTACAATTGGCCTGAGGGTCAAATCTCGAATAAAATTGGAATTAAACAGAGACATATATCTAATGCAAATCAAAATACAACAACATTAGCTAAAACTGCTGTAAAAAAAATTTTAAAGAAAAATAATTTATCGAAAGTAAAATTTATTATAAGTGTTACAAATACACCAACTAGAGTTTTTCCATCTTTAGCTCACGAAATTTCATCATTAATTAGTAAAAGTAAAAATTTTATGTGTATGGGTATTAACGCAGGATGCACAGGTTATGTTGATGCATTATATTTGGCAGACAAATTAATTAAAAAAAATCAAGACGTACTCATCGTTACTGCAGATACTTACTCAAAATATATAGATATTAATGATAAATCAATAAGACCGATATTTAGTGATGGAGCATCTTGCACTCATCTTCAATTTAGAAAAAAAAATTGCTGGAAAATAGAAAAAGAATTTTTTCAAACAGAAAGTGATACACTAGAGTACCTTGAATTAAAAAAACAAAAAATTAATATGAATGGTCCTGAGGTATTATCTTTTGCAATTAGAAAAGTATTAAAAACAATTAATAGTTTATTGAATAAAAAAAGTAATACATTAATTTTTGCACATCAGGCTGGTAAAATAGTAATAAAAAATATTTTATTAAAAATAAAAAAAAATAGCATTTTACCCACAAATTATGAAAAAAATGGTAATTTAGTCTCAACATCAATTCCTTTCTTAATCAAAGAAAATTTTAATTTATTAAAAAAAAATAAATTAATTTTGATTTCAGGCTTTGGAGTTGGGCTTTCACATTCACATATTTTAATTAAAAAAATTAATTAATTTTACAAAAATAAAATTATTATATTTATTTTATTATTCAATTACTGCCCAAGATCCAAAGGTTTCCCCATGAAAAGAATTTAATTTTAAGTTATTTAAACCAATACTCTCTAATAGTGCCACAGTTTCACCTGGAAAACTTTTACAATTTAATTCATCAAATACCAAAATACTTCCCTTAAACAATCTAGGTTTAATAATCTCTAAAACTTTTTTAGTAGGATGATAAACATCCATATCAAATATCGCCATTCCAATTATGGTATGAGGATTTTTTTTTAAATAATCATTTATTGTTTTTGATGCATCACCTTTTACAAGTGAAAATTTTTTCATCCAATTTAAAGGAGCGTTGTATTCTTCTAAATTTAGAAATTCTTCAATTGTTTTTTCAAAATTTTTTGGTACTCCATAATCACCTTTTTTCCAGTTATTTTTATTCTCATAACTTGATAAGTTTTTTGTAAATCCTTTAAATGTATCAAAACCAATTATTTCTCTTGAATAATTGTAAGGTTCATAAATTGCTCTTAATTTAAGAAGTAAGGATAATGATAAACCATACTGAACTCCAAACTCCATAATTGATCCTGGTTT
>MDTA01025335.1_pt1 | contig 29164 bp, 27 predicted proteins | sample 811151 | NCBI WGS metagenome assembly MDTA01 (sample SAMN05326648, study PRJNA326480) | marine metagenome | isolation source: seawater | place: Indian Ocean: South | collected 2010 | reverse complement strand
GGAGTGGGTTCTACCTGGTCGAGGAGGTGTGCCATGTGCTGCAGCTTCCAAGGCATCGAGAAGATCTATGATTGAGTCTGCTGATTCGGTAAGATCATCATTCTGACTTCTTCCTCTGAGTCGACGAGATAGCTTGGATAGCAACTCTGGATTGCAACCCGGATGTTGGTATTCATTCAATCCGGGCGCATCGCATGATTCCCCTACAGGTCTGAGGATTGCAGCACACCATGGAATTTGGTTCGACAGAATCCAACTCCTGGATTCTTCGTCTTCTAGCATTGTCGAAAGAACGGCTGATGAGATTGGCCCCCACCATCCCGGAGGTAGTTTCAATACATCCTTCAATTCGGAATTACTGAGTTTTGAATTGTCATTAAGCCCCTTAGCGAGGCTAGCCCAAATCTTCAGATCGTGCCCCTCTGAGCACTGTGACCCTACACTCTGAATTCCTTCGATAATAGGCCTGAATTCTACTTGGCGTTTCTCAGAGGAGAAGAGCCAATCCACGCCCTCAAGTGCTTTCATCGATTGAATCGGAGGCTGGCACAACCAAGCATCAAGTGCCCAGCTGATTAAATCAGAGTGAAGGTTATCTGAAAGCCAAGGTGCGCTAGATAGTAGTTGAGCTGCCACCCATGAGTCTCCTCTGCTAGCATTCTTCGGATCTGATGCGGGTCGCATCCTCAGTGCCTTTTCAGGGCTGGATCTTAGTATATGTTCGAGTTTGTTGGAGAAATCCTCCAATACTGAATCAGGAGCTTCTTCTGCTATCTCAGATAGTCTCTCAAGAGGTATGTCATCTAGATTCAGAAGAACCAACCAATCTGAATCCAATCTTCCTCTGAGTCTTTGCCATCGAGGCCATCTAGTCCTTGGAGGAGATGCAATCCATGCAGCTAGTGGATATCTCGCCTCCATTTGATTAGCCCATTCTTCATTCCCGCCCGGATGTTGAGAGATTGCAGACATAATGACAGACTCCTCATCCTCTGAATAGACTAGTAATTCTGCAGTAACTCCCAGTGAATCTAATGCTCTAGATTGTAGGTCATCAGATGTTGTTGTTGACTGTGATTGAATCGGATCTAAGAGCCTGATAGATAGAGTGTTTTCGGATTCTGTAGTGAGCTTCAGCCATGGAAGTGGTCTAATTGGGTCATTCTCCAGCCTGTCGAAGTTTGAGAAGACCGGCCAATCAGAATCCAGAAGAACGAGTCTAAGATTAGGATGTACTGCAATTTCAGAGACTAAATCTTCTGGAGATTGTGAGTCTATCTCAAGTGTTAGAGGTAGGGCATTGTAGTCAGTTAGTGCCCACTTTATCAACGCCTGAGATGCTGCAGTTCCAAGGCCTCTAATGTCGAGTTGGCGGAGTGAGTCAGTTTCCTCCACAAATTTTGCATTGCCCCAATCTGCTCTGAATCTCCTCCAAGTAGAGTCGTCGGTTCTCCCCCTTCCTTTGCTGACTCTTTTTTGCAGAGAGAGCAACCGGCGTTGTCTCTCAGATTCTTCTAATCTGGGGTGAGCACGTTCTATCCAATGGGACAAAACGCCCAGAGGAAATTCTTCACCTACGATATCAAGTCCGCCTAGATCTGCAATTACCAGGGAGTTTAATCGTGCAGTTCGGAGAATCATTGTCCTAGGTAATCGTTCAGATAAGACGGCGGCGATGGGCATCCTAGGCCTAACCTCAGGAGACTTGGGGTGACAGACACCAAGTGCCCATTCGCCACGATGGTAATTTCTCTCTGGCAGAGGAGGAGGAGGCAGGAATGATGGTTCAGCAAACCATTGTCCGGGAGCAATTGCTATTGGTCTTTCATAGTCCAATAAACGGGCACGAATTAATCCCAGAATGTTAGGCTGAGAAGAGTATGTATCGATGTTCTCGGGATTATTAGGCCCAGGGATGTTGATTGCAGGTTCCATTGTACTAAGATCGAACCATCGCGGATCCCTCTCTCTGAACACTGCCCAAGTCCAGGGGACCCCTTCTCTTCCTGTGGAAGAAGAGTGAGTCCCTGACTCCTCCGGAGGCCGAGTTGGAATTGGAATGATTGGTGATTGAATTGGTTGCAAAACTCCGATCAAGAGATTGGGTCCATCACGGGAAAGCAAACAACACATTTCCGAGTTTGAGGGGAGTGGGTTTGCCTCCCTAGCCCTGGATAGTTCATCGGAACGAATTGCCTCCCAACCAAACTGCGTCAGATGCATACTAGCACCACGACTTCCTTCTGACTGGTCACTGGAGACTAGTCCATCGTTTCTGAGCCTCTTCAGCTCGGCAGAAGCATGAGGAACTCTGAGGTCAACATCGTTGGCTAGTTCGCTTACTGTCGCCCCTCCTTCTGTCAGCCTACCCAGTAGCCTTCGTCTGTGTTTACTTCGAATTCTGATTAAATCGGCCTCCTCACCTCGATTTCGAGACTCTGAGAGTTCCTCGGGCATGACTTTCGCTCTCCTTGAACAAGGAGTTTAGTCAGTTGTATTTAATTTTATATTTTAGTTACATATAGTTACACCTTTCCAATGGAAAAATAACTAGTTCCAATTCCACACTTGGTTCAATGATGGAAATAGGTCATTTTTCTGCAACATTATGTAACAAAATTACATTATTTCGTGCAGAACGGTTATATCAGCGCCCGCCATCCTAAGCGCATCGGGCCTCTCCGGGGTCCGAATCAAGACGGAGGGAGGAGATTGAGTAAGGATCAATTGAGGTTGATTATCCGTAATTATCTAGCTGAGAAGCCAAGAAATACTGCGGAAATATCGGCTTGGGTAAATTCACAGAACAGCCCTTCGAACAGCTCGGAAATTACAGCCGTAATGGAATCCGATGAGACATTAGTTCGTATCGGAACTGTCCACAAGAGTGGGATGGCTGGGAATTCGCCGCCATTGTCGGAATGGGCTACCGACAAGTGGGTAAGGCACCACGAGCGAGACAGTCCCAAAGAAAGGAGAGAGTGAAATGAGAACTACCAGACTAAGACAGAAGATCAAGAAATTCCTCGATGACAGAGGAGAAGCGAACACCACCGAGATATTAGAGCATGTAAACTCCACTATGCGTCACGGAACGACCCCCCAGCAGTTGGGCAATGTCCTCTCAAAGGATAAGGACATCATGAAGGTCTCAACCACAAAGAGAGGTGGTGCTCTATCGGGACGCTACGAGATTTGTGTCTGGCAACTCCGTCCCGGAGCTCTCGAAGATAATTGAATGAGCTAGGCCTCTAGATCCGGGCTCCAATCGCCACTCCTAGCTAGACTGTTCATCTTCGCCCTGTGAGCAAACATCTCTTGGCTCTCGGCCGCTGACTCGGGACCTCCTTGGGCCCATGTCTTGAGTGCATGGGCTTGCAGGGCCCTTCCATAGGAGTAGGATAGTTGCCAAGGATGATTGACATCCATCTTATTCATCAGATTGAGATGTGCGGTTGCGTCCTCATCGGACTGCCCTCCCGAAAGGAATACAATACCAGGAAGGTCGTGAGGGACATGATTGGTCAAACAGTCTACAGTTAGCTTAGCCACTTCTTCCCGTGTTGCTTGATTTGAACAGTCCAAGCCCGCCATCACCATGTTTGGCTTGAGTAGTGCCCCTGGAATGTGAACTCCTTGATCTGTGCAAGCAGCAAATGTAGCGTCGAGAATTTCTGCAGTTACATCGTAGCATCTCTGGGCGTCGTGATCTCCGTCCATCAATACCTCTGGTTCGATAATAGGAACTAATCCCTGTTCTTGACAAATTGCTGAGTAACGCGCTAGGGCATGAGCGTTGGTTGAGATGCAGGCCTTACTTGGCATTCCTTCTCCGATTCTAATTACGGCACGCCACTTGGCGAATCTCGCACCCATTGCGAAGTATTCGGAGCATCGCTCCCTCAGGCCATCTAGTCCCTCTGTAATTTTCTCGCCTGGATGGTTGGCCAGTTCCTTCGCCCCCGTATCGACTTTAATTCCTGGATGAATTCCTATCGCATTGAGGGATTCGACGATTGATGAACCGTCATCCATGTCTTGGCGAATTGTCTCATCAAACAGAATTACTCCCGATACAGCAGACTGGTAATCATCAGTAGATAGTAAGTTAGCACGGTAGGAGCGTCTGGTTTCGGCAGAAGGTTCAACGCCCACTGCAGCTAATCTCTTCGACATCGTACCATTGCTCTCATCCGCGGCTAGAATCCCCTTTCCGGGAGCTACTAACTGATTCGCTGTTTGCTCAAGTAATCCTTCATCCATACTATTGCCTCGTAGATTCGTGTAGGTCTCAAGAGATGAAGTCATCGCACTGAGGATAAATAGTAATGCTCGCCAGAACTTACATCTATCACTTCTGAGTGAACCGCGTGGCGTCCATCTTCAGTGGCCTCAACTCCCCTAGTTCGCCCTGCACAGACCCCTGTTCCAATGAATATTGAGTCATCGGAGGAGCAGAGTTCGTCCCTAGTCCAAAGTCTATCGACATCGTCGTCAATCATCTTCTCTGCTCTGTCTCGGTGGCCATCATTCTTGAAAATTAAACGGCCTTCGAATGGGGCATTCAAGCCCCGTAGAGCAGTAGCGGTGATTACGCCCTCAGGGGCTGCACCTATTCCCATCAGCATATCGATATCTGAACTTGGGTCGGCGGCGTTTAGTGCGGCCGCAATATCGCCGTCTCCGATTAGTACTATGTCTACATCGTACTGATTCAAATCACGAATTAGGTTCTCGTGTCTAGGTCTGTCCATAACCACAACCTTGAGCAGTGAACTGTGTTTATCGAGAACGCTGCATGCAGCCTCAACATTGTAGGATACATCGGCTTCAAGGCTAATGTGCCCAGTCATCTCAGCAGGACCTGCAATTTTGTCCATATAACAATCAGGAGCATGTAGCAAAGTCCCTCTCGGGGCAGCGGCTAGAACTGCCATTGCGTTTGGCTTATCCAAGGCGACATGATTAGTGCACTCTAGAGGATCTACTGCAATGTCTATACTAGGGGCCTCTGGATTACCTTGCATTGAACCAAGCGGCTCTCCAATCCACAACATAGGGGCGTCATCTCTCTCGCCTTCCCCTATGGCAACTCTTCCATCGAACGGGACATTGTCGAATACTGCACGCATGGCTTCGACCGCAGCTCCATCCGCAGCCTTCCTATCTCCAAGGCCTCTCCACTTTGAAGCTGCTACGGCCGCAGCCTCGGTGGCTTGTACAAAGTGGTCCGCTAAGTCCCTTGTAGCCATAGATACCGGAGCGGGTCTAGGCATTCAATCATGCGGGTCCGACTTGCTCTTTCTGAGGATGCGGATTCCTTCAATCTGAGAGTTAGGATATTGCCCATTAGAGTCCTTCTCGATTGGCTTCAGCATGTCCCATGCACATAGTAATGCAGCACTGACCCCACACAAAGCCTCCATCTCAACTCCTGTAGTCCAATGCGTTCTAACAGTGACAGTGCAACGAAGAGATTTCTCTTCGATCTTCCAATCTACATCGCAGCCTTCAATCGGAATTGGATGGCAGTGAGGTAGTGTTCGAGGAGTCTCCTTCACAGCCTGAATGGCTGCGATAGTTGAAGCCTCTCTGACATCGCCTTTGGGAGAGCGTCCATTTGCGACAACATCGATAGCAGTCTCTGAGAGTATCAAAATTCCAGTTGCTACTGCCTCGCGGGCAACTACGGGCTTGGAGCCTATGTCGACCATTCCTGTCCAGCCATCGTCGTCCATCTTTCCACATACGGTAGGTCTTCACTTATAATCCAACGAGGAGTAACAAAAATATCGGGATTTTAGATAACATCTGAAATAGTACTCCACGATGTGGAGTTATGGTAGGGCCCTTTCGGGAGAGTGCTACGCCCGGTGCGGTGCCCGTATTGATTTCTGGAATTAGCCATGACCGTCCTATCACAGACGCGATGCAGCTCGGAGTTATGGATGATCTATGCGTAGGATGCTCATATTGCCTGATGGCTTGTAATGACGATGCTTTGGTTGTCGAGGGATTGTGCGAGGTTATTATCGAAAATTGTACTGATTGTTTGAGATGTTTACTATGGTGTCCAACAGGAGCATTGGTCTACACCTGAGGTGATTAATGGCTGATAGACCGAAAACAGTCGTCATTGGAGCGGGTGTTGGTGGCCTGATGTCTGCTGCACTGATTGCTCAGACAGGTAGTGCAGATGTGAGTGTGTATGAAAGAATGTCTTTCGCAGGAGGGAGGTTTACTCAGCACGAACACGATGGGTATCAGATACCTACTGGTGCTGTCCATATGATACCACATGGAAAAAAGGGGCCATTTGCCAAACTAATCCTGGGCAAGAGGGAAAGAGGTGGGCTCGAATTAGGACGGCATGGGGTTGAGTTTCTTCCAACGACGAAATTCGCCTGTCAAATAAGAGATGGAGAATTGAGAAGAGCGGGGTCAGCGTTTGGTATTCTTCCGTGGTTCTCGGCTAAGGATGCAATCAATTTACCCGGGCTATTGATGAAGAATGCGAAGAAGCCCTGGGGAGATGAGACTGAAGATGGCAGGACATGGTTGTCAAGGCGATTCTCTGATGGTTTCATAGATTTTCTAGATGCGTTCTCGAACTTTGCAATCAGCCTAAGATTCGATCAAATGCCGGCCTCGACTGTAGTCAGGATGTTGCAGAACTCATTCTGGAGTGATAGGCCACATGTCCCTAAAGGCGGGTGCAAAGGTGTGATTGATGGTTTGAGGAAGGATCTGCGAGAGAATGATGTGCGTGTCAAACTATCTCATGAGATAACAGAGATTCTTCCAGGCGATGTTGAGGAGTCGACTAGGAATCACAGGTTTTGCATTGGAGTGAGGCGGCGTGGACGTGAGGAAGCGGTTTGGATTGGTGCAGACTCAATAATCCACAATGGCGGTCATCCGAACCTGCTGAATTCACTTTCTGAAGACTTTGAGGTTACAGAAGGAGTCAGGGAGCAAGTTCGTGACACTCGGGCGGTAGGAGGTATTGGTTTTGCTTTCGCTCTCGATGACGATATTCCTCATCGAGGTAGTGGAGTTACAATGCTTCCTGGACTAGAACGAGTTGGCGGATATGTCATACCTACATTTTCAGATCCAAGTCTGGCTCCAGAAGGTAAGCATCTGATGATTACTCATCAGTTTGTGCCCGACCCGACTGTCAAGTCGGAGATTAGCAAGGGCAGAGATGATTTGTACGAAGCGATTCCGTGGTTATCTGATCACGCTGAGGAAATCTGTGTTCACTCTTACCATAGGAATTGGCCGTGTAATAGAGCCCCTCAAGGCGCAGAGTTGCCTTCTGATATTGGAGTGGATGGGATCCGACTGGTTGGAGATGGTATCAAAGGACATGGTTGGATGATGGTCGAAGGAATTGCTTCAAATGTACCAGATGTGGTCAGTAACTTAGGCACGGTATAATCAGCCCAATCCTGCCTTCCAGATTTCTCCATCGGCCCTGACTTCCTTCTTCCAGAGAGGGGCTTGGTGCTTGAGTTCGTCAATTAGCCAACTACAGGCTTCGAAGCCCTCGGCCCTGTGAGGAGAGGCGACATGGATGCAGACTATTGGCTCGCCGGGATCTACTGAGCCAGTGCGATGTACCATTACCACTGATTTAACTCCGAATTGATTTATTGCCTGCTCCGCTAAATTATTCAGTACATCTGGAAGTTTCTCTTCCCATGCATCAAACTCCAATCTCTCTACGGCGATTCCATCATCCTCTCCTCGAGTCAAGCCAACAAAACTGACCACACTTCCGCAACCCTCTGTCTCAAGCTCTTGGCGGAATGATTCGGGGTCAAGTTGCTCGGGTTCAACTAGCACCCGCACGCGTGGCATGGCTGTCCATGCGGGTGTCGCGCTTGAACGCCACGCAAGACCCAACCGTTCAAGCAGTGGTGAATGTTCGCGGTAGCATGAGTGAGGAGCCAGTCCACATTCTCGGTGCCGGACTTTCTGGTCTGGCCGCAGCGACCTATCTGGCTAAGGCAGGCAGAGAGGTCCATGTGTATGAAATTAGAAGTGATAGTGGTGCTCGCTTCGATGGGGATTTCCAAGGCATAGAGAATTGGACCAGTAGTGAGTCTGACTTCTTCGATGAGATGCGAGATTGGGGTTTAGATCCTGAAGAATTCAAGTCTAACGATTTTGATATCATTGATCTAATTCATCCTGATGATGAGATTACCAATCCGATTAATGAAGGCGTTGCCTTCAGAGTGGTCGAACGTGGTACCGATTCACACTGCATTGACCAGGGCTTCAAGCGAATGGCTACAGCTGCAGGTGCCACCATACACTACGATACTCGAAGACGGCCTGAAGACTGCCATATTGTTGCTGCAGGACCCAAGGAATCGAGTGCAGTTGCCTTCGGTGAAATCTTTCATACAGATCACCCTAATCATGTCTCATTTCAACTCAATGACAAGCTCGCTCCTGGTGCCTACTCTTATCTGATAATTATCGATGGTATTGGGCTAATTTGTACCTGTCTTTGGCGCAAACAGAAGCGGACCTCGCGCTATCTGAATGAGACGATTGCGTGGTATGAGCAGCATTACGAGCTTAATCGTAGACCTATCAAGAGAGTCGGCGGGAAAGGTGACTTTTCACTGCCTGACAAGTATGTCCATGACGGACGATACTATGTTGGCGAAGCAGGAGGCCTACAGGACTTCATGTGGGGCTTCGGAATGCGCTATGCAATTACTAGCGGAGTCTTTGCAGCTAAGGCAATACTTGGAGAGTCTGATTACGAGGTCGAAGTTCGAAAGCGGTTGGTTCCTCTCGTCAGGGCCAGTGCTATCAATCGCTTCTTGATGAACAGAGTCGGAGACAGGGGATTCAAACTAGTAGCTAATCACTGGATGAGAAATCAGCGCAAGAAAGGCGATGGTTTGGTCTTCATGCGCTGGCTGTATGCTCCTGGGCCACTTCGACTAATGCTCTGGCCTATTGTAAAGGCCGGTATGTTGCGAAGAAAGCAACTGAAGGATGGTAGGATGGTTAGCAGGATGCCGTTCAGGGATTCTCTTTCTCGTGACTCTTGGGAGCCGAGTCCACAAGCCGAGGAGATTGCTGCACAGTGGGAGTCAATTCGCAAAGGCGGAGGATCGGTATCTTTCGGTGAGAGCGACGCCTGAAAGGCGTCATTCTTCTCCGTTTGTTTGATATGGCCCCCCTGAGTGGCCCGGGTATGACATCTTGGCCGGAAATGCAGCCAATGCAGAACAACCTTGTGAACTACGGAGTGACTGACAACGGAATCGCAGTAATCGAACTGTGCTCAGATTCCGCTGGCGAGCCACTAACTGAGGGTAAAACTCCGGTGAACACCTATACTCACGCAATGATGAGAGACATTGATGAGGCTGTGCTTAAGGCTCGATTCGATGATGATGTTACCGTAATTCTGCTGACTGGATATGGAGAGAAGTTCTTCTCTGCAGGAGCCAGTATAAGCATGCTGGACTCAGTCAGTCCCGGATTCAAGTATTTCTTCTGCCTTCACGCCAATGAGACACTCAGCAGATTAGAGCAGACTCCCAAGCTCGTTATCGCTGCGCTGAACGGTCACGCCGTCGGTGGTGGGCTTGAAATCGCAATGTCGGCTGACATTCGCATTGGCCGCAAGGACTCAGGTCAAGTCGGACTTCCGGAGGTATCTCTGGGCGTGCTTGCAGGAACCGGAGGCACTGCTAGACTTGCTCGCTTAGTTGGAAAGGCAAAGGCGATGGAGATTATGGTTACAGGACGTAAGTTCTCATACGAGGAAGCCAAGGAAATGGATTTGGTCCACGATGTTTGGGCGGGAAGCCTTGACGAGTTCCGTCAAGATGTGCTCGACTATGCTGGCCAGTTCACTCTACCCTACGCTGCGAGTAAGGCCATTGGAAACATCAAGCGAAGTGTGCAGAGCGGAATGGAGATCCCACTAGAGTACCATTTGGCCTTAGAAAGAGAGTTGCAGTCAGATTTGTTCCAGAGTGATGATGCCAAGAAAGGTATTGCAGCATATGTGAATAGAGAAGTTCCAGAATTTGATGGTAGCTGAGGCCGCACTCTATAGAGTGCGTTTTCACATACAGCGTTTGATATACCTGTTATCTCTGCCCATTAACGATGGCAGACGCAGAGATAGTAGCAGACTACACGCAGAACTTCGAGGCGTGGATTGAAGAGTTTAATGAGTGGCAGACCAGAATAGGGTTCGACCCTTCTTGGCTGGGTGACTACAGGTTCGATATCAAATTCGACTGGGATACCGCAGGAGACACCATCGAGTTTGGGGATTTTGAAGGCAGACCAAAGTGGCAAAGGAGGATGCAGATTCCTCAGCAGACCATCAGAGATGCAATCATCAACATGGTTAGTGTTCAGGGAGATACTGAATTTGCATCTGTCGAACAGCAGAATCATCTATTGGATTCTGCACCGACGGAATACGATCGTAAGTCTGCTCTCAGAATCATGTGTGAAGAGCAGCGCCACGGTTGGCAGATGGCTTACCTACTTTGCACATTCTTCGGAGAACAAGGGGTGCGTGAAGCAGCTAAGTTGCTGGAAAGAAATGCTCAGGATGGAACTCGAATCCTTGGCTCTTTCAATGAACCAATCGATCATTGGCTCGACTTCTTCATGTTCACTCACTTCATCGACCGTGATGGTAAGTACCAACTGAAGATGCTCAGTACTTCTTCATTCAAGCCGCTCGCTGCTTCAATGGGCCCTATGCTTAAGGAAGAGTCATTCCATCTAGGAACAGGTGCAAATGGACTTCGAAGAGTCGTAAAGCAGGGAGTTATTCCATGTGCCCTGATTCAGAAGTATGTCAACAAGTGGGTAAGTACTGGACTCGACCTATTCGGAACGGATGATTCCTCTAGTGCCCAGTGGGCATATGTTTACGGTGTTAAGGGCAGATACGATGAGAGAGAAGCTTCTGAATCAGCAGATAGAGAGCATCTCAACGAAGCTAGTAGAGATTTATACTTCCAAGAGTTGCGTGATGAGATGCGCAGAATTAGCAAGGCTAGAAAGGAAGGTGAGCCTGAACTCTACATCCCATCTGACAAGTTCAAGCGTGGAATCGGAAAGTACGCTGGCAAGCGCTATACTGTTCATGGCGAGATGTTTGAGGGCGATGACGATGCATGGGAAGAATATCTCACTTCGGTACTACCTACCGAAGAAGACGAAGATAGGCTGATCAATGAGTACATGAAAGAAGAGTGGATTCAGTATCGCGAGTGGAAGGGCGACTGATTCTAGGGGGTTTTACATGCAGCATGTCGCTTTGACTATGTTCGATAAGGAGCGATGCGCTCCATTCTTCGACAAGTTGACTGAATTCTTCCACGAGCATCACCATTCTGAAGAGCAAGATGCAGAGGGTTATGAAGAGTTACTCTACAGAATTCATAGGCCGTACAATCCCGAAATGCTAGACATGATTGATGCGTGGATGGGGCTACCAGAGCGCGACTGGCGCGAAGAGACACAGAGAGAAGTTATGCTGGCCCTCTATGCTATCAGGTACCCTGATACTCTCCTAATTGAGAGTTTCACCGAGAAGGCTAGATCAGACATGCGCCGGCTTTCCGCTTACTTGCATTTTACAAGTCACACATATGCTATCTGGGACGAGGATACTCTGAGAGGATTGAGTAAGTTGGGAATAGAGATCTCCCATACAGAGAAAGCTGACCCATTCGTATATGGAGCATATGTATCTGCAATTGAGTTGCTCAAGGATGTCGCTCCGTTTACCTGCTTCCTGGAACATGATGTGCCTCGACAGCGACTGTTCCAAGCAGCTCTAGCAGCATACGGCCGGGAGTGAGTTGATGAGAATCAGTACCGTCGCCGTAATCGGCGCCGGAACAATGGGTGCTGGAATTGCTCAGGTATGTGCACAGACTGGTTGGCAAACTCGACTCTACGATGCTTTTCCTGAGGGACTTCAGAAGGGCATGGATTCGATTAGTGCATTCTGGGAAAAGGGGATTGCTCGCGGCAAGACTACCGAGCAGCAGAAATCAGAATGGTCAGCGAATTTGAGTTTACATGGGGATATGTCTGCGGCTGTATCTGGAGCTGATCTCGTAATCGAGGCTGTGCCTGAAGTAATGGAACTCAAGCAAAGTATCTTCAGTCAGCTCGAAGAGATGGCACCTCCTCATGCAATTCTAGCGACCAATACCTCTGGGCTACAAATTGGAGATATTGCAAGTGCTACCGAATGTCCTGAGAGAGTAATCGGGATGCATTTCTTCAATCCGGTACCATTGATGGCTCTGCTAGAGTTAGTTCGTCATGAATCATGTTCTGATGACACTGTCGAAGCTGCGCAATCAATTGGTTCTGCGATGGGAAAGGAAACTATCCTTGTTCGTGATGTTCCGGGCTTCGCCACCAGTAGATTAGGTGTGGTTCTAGGAAATGAAGCAATCAGGATGCTTGCAGACGGGGTCGCCTCTGCTAGTGACATTGACACTGCTATGCGCCTTGGCTACAAGCATCCGATGGGACCTCTTGAGCTCAGCGACTTAGTTGGCTTAGATGTACGGCGAGATATTCTAAACAATCTAGCTGAGGCTTTCGATGATGAACGATACTTGCCTCACCCTATGCTCGATCGTTTAGTCGAAGCCGGAAATCTAGGAAGGAAAGTTGGCAAGGGAATCTACGATTGGTCATCAGATGTCAAGTCCGATCGAGATGATCTTTGAGGCTAAATATGGAGGCCTTTCTGATTGAATCAATTGGGATTATTGCAGGAACTTTGGGTGTGATAGCTTGGCTTCCCCAATTGAGAGAAGTGTGGATTGAAGGACTTCATGAGGGGATCTCCCTTCCTACATTCTGGTTGGTTTCTACAGCTCTTGTATTGTGGCTAATTTACGGTATGCTGATTCGGTCAATTTCGATAATTGTTGCAAATGTAGCGGCATTGGCTTGTATTTTATCGCTAATTATAGGAGTGATTAGGCTAAGAAGAGAGAATTCGGATTGATTACATCATTTCGATATTCGTATCTCCTATAATGGTGCGAGCACCGGGAGTTGAACCCGGGTTAGCAGGTTGGGAACCTGCTGTCATAACCACTAGACCATGCTCGCTAGGTTTTCTCCGGTAGTGTTGTTGATTGTAGAGTTATCCAAATCATAATCGCGGCGTATAATTTGGAGATTCAGAGATGGTACGAGTGCCGGGATTTGAACCCGGGTTCAGGCGTTGGCAACGCCCGGTGATAACCACTACACTACACTCGTGTGAAACCGTGGAAACAAGAATCGCTTTTCTAAGCGTCGGTACACTATCCGAGGGCTTCTATACGGCTCAGTATGTCGTTCAGAGTCATACGGTAAATTTCCTCTTCCCTACCAACCGGGTCATCTAAGCCCCAATCCTCGTCAATAGGAAGCATTGGGCACTCTACACCACAACCCATGCTGATAATTCGGTCAAACCCAGTTGTGTCTATTTCATCTATTGACTTTGGATATTGGTCTTCCATTTCTATTCCCAATTCGGATGTGACCTTGATTGCATTCGCGGCAATAGCCGCGCCAGGATGCGTTCCAGCAGACTCTGCCTCATGACCCATGTGTCTAGCAGCAGCCTGTGCCATCTGACTGCGGCAGGTATTCCCCACGCACACAAATAGTATCCGCATCGAGGATGCCTGGGTTCGGGGACTAATGAACCAATCCACAAGATTCTACATATCTTCAGTAAAGGTTCACTGAACAGAATTGAAGTAGGTCTCTCATGCCGTAGAGCCATGGCGGATTCACCCATTAGCCATCATTCCGGCGGGCAAGTGGATGCGCCGGCCGACCCAGATGCTTCTCCTGAGCAGCGCGCACAGATGGAGCAGGCATATCAGCAGATGCAGAGAAAACTGCGCATGACAAAGATGGATGAAGATATCAAGCACAAGATCATGGTTCTATCTGGCAAGGGTGGAGTCGGTAAGTCAACAGTGGCTACCGGACTTGCACTTTCACTCGCCCGCAAAGGGATGAGTGTTGGGTTGATGGATATCGATATCACCGGACCAAATATCCCTAAGATGCTTGGAATAGAGGAGTCTGACCTGAATGTAGAGGAAGGGCAGATTTTCCCAGCCATCGGCCCTCACGGGGTTAAGGTCATCTCGATGGCTTTCTTGCTTGAGGATCCTGACAAGCCTGTCATCTGGCGTGGCCCAATCAAACTCGGAGCAATTCAACAGTTTATCGGCGATGTCGCGTGGGGAGAGTTGGATGCTCTAATCATCGATTTTCCTCCCGGGACTAGCGATGAGCCTCTGACGGTCAGCCAAAATCTCCCAGGAATCGATGGCGTGGTAATTGTTACCACCCCTCAAGAGGTCGCTCTGCTTGATAGTCGGAAATCAATCAGTTTTGCTAAGACACTATCAGTCCCTGTTCTTGGAGTTGTTGAAAATATGAGTGGATACAAAATCAGAGGAACAGCAAGCCCTGGAGATCATGTGACTGTAATGGGGCCCGGGGGCGTTCCAATCTCTGCAACTACTGATGATGATGGGGCTTGGTCGATGACCCTAGATGTGTTCAAGTCAGGAGGAGGTGCTCATGCTGCGGAGGATTTGGGCGTACCATTCCTCGGCTCGCTTCCATTCGATCCTGGAATCGTTCGAGGTGGCGATGATGGAGTACATAGAATCGTAGCCGAACCCGAGGGAGATACGGCAATGGCCTTCGATGGAATAGTTGAGAATGTGCTGGCAACTCTACGAGAGGGCTCCGGTTCATCTGTGAGGATTACTTGACTCTCGGCCCCAATATAAGGGTCGAATTGATGGCGGATTTGCCGCGGGATAGATATTGAGAATGGCAGCGGGAACTGGTATCTACATCACTTGGGTAACAGGTGCAATTGTGCTCAGCATAGCCATGATGCCGTTATTCAAGCCTAGTTATGCGAGGTTAAGCGCTGATGGCTTCATCGATATGTTCAGGCGTTATTGGGCACATATGATTGTGGTTTTCTCAGTCTATCTTTGGAAAGATATCCTCGATGGAATGGATCGTGCCCTAATGGCAAATACTCAACTGGACATGACTCCTTATGTGTACGCCATTGAGGGAGATATCGTACTGTGGGTACAACAAGCGTTGAGAAGTCAACTGTTAGATGAGGTTCTGACTCACTTCTATGTCATGGGATTCATGACTGCTACTTTCGCCTCTTTCCTGTATCCGATTTACTTTGATGACAGACATATGGCTGACAGGGTTTCTCTGTCGATGTTCTGGGTATATGTGCTAGCGATTCCATTCTATCTATTCTTCAATGTCGGCGTGACTGGGAGTCATATCCCTCAGATGCAGACGATTGCCTACGATTTGACTCCTGAAATCAACAACTGGTTCACTAGAATTGACCCCTTTACCAATGGGATGCCTAGTTTGCATATTGGTTTACCATTCGCAATCTGGCTGACTATGCAACGCTGGGATGATGACGGTCGTTGGCATAGATATCGTAATTTCCTCATGGGTTTTATTCTCTTGACTGCACTCAGTATCGTGTACCTGGGAATACATTGGGTGGTGGACATTATTGGAGGAATGGTTGTAGCTATTATCGCTGTAGAAATCACTTCAAGAACAAGTGAATCGATTTGGAAGGTTGCTGACGAGCGCCTCTTTGGTCGTAAACTAGCAAGGGCTATTTCCAATCCTCGAAAGTGGGTAAAACAAGTCTTCCATAGTACAACAGAATCACTCAGGCCGCTAAGAGAGCCTAGTAGAAAGCAGACCAGTATCATGATTGCAGCGGTTGTGATATCAACAGGAGGGGTGCTATTGTGGGATGCTACTCATCAGGACTTTCCTCTGGAAGGAGTAGAGTGGCCAACCGCTGCTGCAGGCTCTGAAGGCTGGCTAGTCTCTGTCGAGGAAGATCCGTTGACTTCGGAAATCAAAATTACTCAATGGAATGTAACTTCTCAAGAAGGAGTAGAGATTGTCAGCAGTGGTTGGCTCTCCTCGCCATCAGTAATCGTCTCGGGCCAATATATGGTATTGTATGACTCACAGAATATAGAGTTCTACGACTTGGACAGTCGAATTCAATCGTCGGCCTCTCTAAATCTAGATGGCACTGATACAATCTCAGATATTGCAATCGTGGAAGATGAGGGGGCGGTAATTTTGGCCATAATGAAAGAATCTTCGATACAGTTTGTCGATGTTGGAAATAACAATACCGTAGTGGGGCAACAAAATGGTACCTATTCCATAGTAGAAGCATCTGGTCCACTAGTGGCTTGGGTAAGCTCATCTCAAACCGTACCGGCAGTCAATCTCTCATCAATTTCTGGAGGAATAGAGATTGGAATTGAATTGAATGCCACTGCTACAGAAGCCGAGGACGACTATCTGGAGCAGATATCTGGAATTCCTGTAAATTACTCCAATGCTACTGTGATTGACATCGATATGTCATCATCATGGCTTGTTGCTGTAGTCGATGTTGGTCCGGTAAATAGAACTGTTCTGGTGAATATTCTTACCGGAGAACAGAGAATGTTGTCTGATCCCCTGTGGCAATCATCTTCTCCAAGTATTGGCAGCAATAGGGTTGCTTTCCTGCAGATAGCATTCTGGGATCCATCGGACAATATTGTTGGCACAAATGATGTCTATCTGCATGAGATAGAAAGTAATTCCACATTGGCGATTACTCGTGATGACGATGTCAACCAGATGGAGCCTCAAGTTCTGCTTGAGGAAGTGGCTTGGATTGAGGTTGAAATTGATGGTCAAGCAATCCTGAAAGTATACTCAGGTGAGACTTTTGAGCCATATTCGTCTGTCATACTGCAGTCAGCGATTGTGATGTTGATTCCATTGCTATTCCTGTGGTCTTATCAGGCCGCATCAGAAAGATAGTTACTCGGCGAGTCGGAACATTTCGTCGAGACATTTACTGGCTTTCTCGATAACTGAGGTTTCTAACTCGATAATTTGGTCAGGCCTAGGGTTACGAAGCGCCTGAAGAATATCCTCGAGTTGTGTTGTCTTCATGTGCCGGCACATTACACAGGCTCCGACCAGATTAAGATCTTCATTTGACTCTGCAATAATTCTGTCAGTAGTTCCACACTCAGTAATTAGCATCAAATCCTTCTTCCCGGCTGAGGCAAGTCGTAGAGCCTCTTCCATCAGAACCTCACTACTTCCTACAAAGTCACTCTCATCCAATACATCTGTATCACATTCTGGATGACTGAGGACCTGTAGTTCCATGCCTGCATCGCTCGCTCGCTTTCTCCAAGTTCGTATCTTTTCTCCAGTAAATGCAGCATGAACCTCGCACTCTCCATCGAAGATGATTACATCCTTCTTGCCGGCTAGATGATTCTGTAAATGCTTGCCCATGAATCTATCAGGTACGAAAATTAGACCATTGCCTGGTAATCTCTCGCAAATTCTCAGATAATTACTACTGGTGACGCAGGCGTCACACTCAGCCTTAACTTCCGCACTAGTATTGATGTAGCAGACTACTGGTAATCCTGGATACTTTGCTCTAATGTCTCTGACATCTTGAGCAGTAATTGAGTCGCTCAGTGAGCATCCTGCTTCAGGCGAGGGATGTAGTACAGTCTTGTGAGGGCTGACTATTTTGGCCGTCTCAGCCATGAATCTTACACTCGAGAAAAGGATTGTATTCTGAGGAGCATCTCTAGCCTCTTTAGAAAGAGCATAACTGTCAGCAACAGCGTCAGCCACTCCATAAGTGATGTCTGGAGTTTGATAGGAGTGTGCAATTAAGATGACATCTTTCTCTTTTTTGAGTTGATTGATTTCAAGTGTTAATGGTGCTATTGATCTGCAGGTTTCTAAACTCCACCTGAATGGTTGTTTTATTGCGGTACTGAGCCTCTCTGCCTCCTTTTCGATATCTAATTCCGAAAATGATGAGTGGTTCACAATACCTCGCTGGAGAGGTGGTGGAGGCAATTCTATTGCCATACAATTACTTCGTCATGTGCAACCGCTTTGAAGTCATCTAATGTCGCAGCAGCATGGCGGGAGGTGCGATACGCATGTGGGAGCCTTCCGAACTACTGCATGAGGGAGCGGAGGCGACTGTCACAGCGGGGAAATGGATGGGGAAGTCAGCGGTGCTCAAAATGAGAAGGCCAAGGGGCTACAGACATCCAGACTTGGATCGTAGACTGACGCGGAGTCGGTTGTCGGTAGAGGTCAGAATCTTGGGTAGATTGCAGCAGTCTGGATTCTCCTCTCCTTCACTATACGACTGTGATATTGAGGAATCTTGGATTCTAATCTCAAAAATAGATGGTAGGCCTTTGTATGAGGCGATAACGGACGGTTCGGTCGGCATTGGTGTAATGGAGAATGTAGGAGCATTGATTCGCAGATTGCACGAGGAAGATATCTCCCATGGGGATTTGACTACTCATAACATCCTAATCAGCGAAACGGGTAACCTTTCACTAATCGATTTTGGTTTGGCCCGAGTCTCTCCCGAGTTAGAACACATGGGACTAGACCTTCAGGTTCTCAATGAGTGTTTGACCGCTAGTCATTCCGAACTAGAAGGGGCAGTTGATACGATGTTGAGAGGGTATCTAGGTGAGGGCAATGACGAAGCTGCAAATGTTGTATCAAGATTTGAAAAGATAAGAGGAAGAGTCAGATATCACGGATAGGATCAGTATGAGGATACTATTCGTTACAAGCAATAAAGGCAAAGTCTCCGAAGCTAGAAAATTACTGGCCGATTTGGGGCACACCGTAGAGCAGTTGTTAGTCGGAGGTCTCGCTCCTAAGTTCAATGAGCCCAAAGAGCTGGGGATTGAGGCTGTAGCGAATTCAAAAATGGTTCAAGCACTAAATCTGTTGGAACAGGAAGGAATTGAGGGTGTTGCTGTGATGGTAGAGGATTCGGGGGTCTTTCTCGATGCTTTTGATGAGTGGCCCGGTGCCGAGTCTGCTGAAGTCGAGGACAAAATTGGGCTCGAGGGGATACTTTCCTTGCTCAAAGAGGACATGTCTAGAGGGGCAGAATATAGAGCAGTAGCTAAGATATCCGATGGTTTTTCAACTTGGAGCGCAGAGGGGGTTTGCAGAGGAAAAATTGCTGATTCTGTTAGAGGGATTGGTGGATTTGGATACGACCCAATATTCATCCCAGATGAGGGCGATGGGAGAACATTTGGAGAATGGGAAGAAGGGAAATTCACCGGAATCACGCACAGAGCAAAGGCGATGAATGGTCTAGCAGAGCTTCTCGAGTCCCCGTCAAGGTGAAGGCGGAAGGCGCTTCGTACGGGTCGGGAACATGGTATCGCTCACACGGTTGGTCCTTTGGATAGCGGTTATTCTAGGGAGTCTATTGTTCCTCATATTGTCGGGCGATATGAGTCCCCTAACTCAAATCGCGGGAGGAATCGTCCTTTTGGCATTGGTATCTCTTCTGATGTTCTCGGGACGCTCTCCTGTCCCTCAACCTCCAAAGGTAGTCGTAGAGCCCGAAGTGAAGAAGGAGTCGAAGGTAGAAATCGATCTCCCAGAGCCAGTTCTTGAAGTAGAAACCGCCAGTCAGCGTAAGGAAGAGAAAATCAAGCGAAGCAGGGGTAAATCTTCGCAGCCAGAGATGCCTCTGCCTAATCCTCCTCCCATTCCCATGCCTCCTCCTGTAGCAGTCGAAGGTGATTTGCCGCCACCTGCACCAATGCCTGTCATAATTGATGATGATAGTAATCTGGCAGCCAGATATGTGGCAGAATCTAATCCTCAGGGAGATTTTGAAGCCGAGGTCGAAGAGTTTGTAGGCCAAAGAAGGGCCAAGAGAGCCGAGATTAGATCACGCATCGAAAGAAAGCGCAGGATGAAGATGGCCGAGAGGCGGGCTGCTAAGGCTAGAATGTGGTCTGCAGTTGAGGATGGAGAAGATCTAGCAGAGTTGCTAAAGCGTCCCGATCATGGAATGACGGTCTTCGACGAACCAGAATCTCCTGACTCAACAAAGCCACAAGGAGTATCATATGTTCGAATAGACGAGGAAAGAATTCTCCGAATTAGAATCCCTCTTGAAGTAAAACACAGAGAAGTCTCTCGCAAGAAGGATGAGGAGGAGTCCGTAGACGAGGTTTCTCCTATGCCTCCTCCGCCGGGAATGCCTCCTATGCCTCCTCCGCCGGGAATGCCTCCTATGCCTCCTCCTTCGGTGAAGACCGACGAAGGTTAAGTAGCCTTAATGTTCAAGCCAATAGGCTCTCTGCGAGTAGCATGACAGAGAATGTTCTGCTGGTAGAAGATATCCCGGTCGATGACAGTAGTCCATCGGGCGGTGTGATTAGTATCTGGACATTGAACCGCCCTAGTAAGCTCAACGCGCTAAATCAAGAATCGCACGCAGCAATCAAAGAGCAATGTGCTAGAGCGGAGGCGGAAGATTCGATTAGAGTCGTTATGATTAGAGGTGCCGCGCCGCCTCCGGTGGAAGATGGAGGTAGAGCGAAACCTGCTGCTTTTGCGGCCGGGGCGGACATTTCTGAGTTCGCTGGAAAATCGTCTGACGACGTTCGTGATTTCTTTGCAAACAATGCTTGGGAAGCAGTCTGGAATCTATCAAAACCAACCATAGCGATGGTTGACGGTTTTGCTTTGGGCGGAGGTACTGAGCTAGCACTTGCGTGTGATATTAGGGTGGCATCGAGTCGCGCCAAATTTGGTCAGCCCGAGATTAATCTCGGACTAATACCGGGTGGCGGAGGAACTCAAAGGCTGTGCAGATTGTTAGGTTATGGAAAGGCGATGGAGATGACCCTAACAGGAGAGATGGTTGGAGCCGAAGATGCCTTGCGTCTTGGCTTGGTGAACAAAGTCGTTGAACCGAAGGACTTGGAGGATGCGGCCATGCAGATGGCTGAAGTAATCGCGAGAAAGTCCCCCTATACTGTTAAGGTTGCCAAGAGAGCAGTCCGAGCATCCCTAGATCTACCATTCACGGAAGGAGTACTAGCAGAGCGTTCAGAATTCGTTGCTCTTTTCGATACCGAGGACAAGGAGATTGGTGTCCAGGCCTTCCTTGAACGCGGTGAGGCAGAATGGGTCGGGCGTTAGTCACTATAATTTGTGAGTTTTCTATTAGTCGAACGAGTTTTCGATCAAACTAATTGGGTTCTCTTCGGCACTAGTATCGATGCTTAACCAGTCGGAATTCTCTGCATCAATAATCATTTGATTTTGAATCTCTCTTATTCTATTGAAATTGCCGAGATAGTGTGCCACTCCTCTGCTATTGTGCTTCTCTCTGAATCTGATGAATTTTTGATGTGTCTCCTCGTCATCAACCCGAAGAACTACGCCGCAAGACACGCCGCCGGAACTTCTCCATTCAGAAATTATTTCTTCGCATGGAATAATGTGAACTCCCTCAAGCAGAAGGTCGGATGATTTAGTGGCGGCTCGCTTTACAACTGCTCTGATGGCTTCCGATAGGACTGCTACGGTCTGATGCCAGTCTTCTATCGTCCCCAAACCGGCCGGCTCAAATGAGGACCTGTGCAGAGCTGGAATTTCATCTCGGTCGAATTTGGTCCTCAGGGTTTCTCTTATCGTATCGGTGGAGACGATTTTTGAGAAATCAAGATTTGATGCAATCCTAGCTGAAAGGGTTGACTTGCCAACTCCGCTGGTACCTGCGATAATCAGCAGGCGATGAGGACCCATGTTACCTCAGCGCTGAATAGCCTTGACTTCAAGGAACTCTTCGAGGCCGTGTACTCCTAACTCTCTACCATTTCCTGAGAGTTTGTATCCTCCAAAAGGAGCGGAGATGTTGAATGGTCCGCCGTTGATACTGACTTGTCCGGTACGCATTTGTCTAGCCACGCGCAGGGCCCTTTCTTCATCGCCTGACCAAACTCCGCCGGACAATCCATACTCTGAGTCATTGGCTAAATCGACGGCTTCCTCATCTGTAGAATATGTAGTAATCGAGAGAACAGGTCCAAAAATTTCCTCACGGAAAATGGTCATCTCTGGAGTTACATCTGAGAACACAGTTGGTCGAACGAAATATCCCTTGTCCAGTCCATCGGGCATCCCCAATCCTCCAACCAGCAAAGTGGCTCCCTCCTCGATTCCAGCAGCAATGAATGAGGAAACGCTCTCCTGCTGTCTACCGGACACCATCGGTCCGCAGCGCTTTGATTCGTCCATAGGATTGCCAACAGAATACTTCTCCATCTTGGCAGTTATCACTTCGACTATTTCCTGCTTTTTCGACTCGGGAACTAGTAATCTAGTCAGTGCAGAGCATTCCTGACCTGAGTTTCCAAAACATGCGTGAATCGATGCTGATGCTGCCTTTGCAATATCGGCATCATCGAGAATAATGTTGGCACTCTTGCCGCCGAGCTCCAATGTTACTCTCTTTACGCTAGGGGCGGCCAACTCGCTTACTCTAACTCCGGCTCCTGTGGAACCGGTGAAACTTACCATATCCACATCAGGATGGTTGCTCAATACCTCACCAATCTCTCTACCGTGTCCCGAAACTAGATTGAATACACCCGCAGGCAGGCCAATCTCGTGGATGATGTCGGCAAGCACGAATGAGTTCAGGTGTGCTTCCTTGGATGGCTTGACGACCATAGTACATCCAGCCGCAATAGCTGGAGCGACCTTGCCGATTATCTGGTGTAGAGGATAGTTCCAAGGAGTAATCATAGCAACTACGCCAATGGGTTCCTTGACAATTAGTGAGTTCCTGACCTCCTCTTCCCATTCGTATTTCTCTAGGATTTTGGCGTACGAACGAGTAACCACTCTTGGAGTTCCAACCATTGCACCTCGGCAGTAATTGATCGGGGTTCCTACTTCTGAAGTAATCAGTTCTGTGAGCTCTTCTGTACGTTCCTTGATGGCCTGTGAGAGCATGTTAAGGAAGTCGACTCTCTCTTCTATCGAGGTATTGGACCACTCCAAGAAGGCTGCTTTGGCCGCTGCAACAGCCACTTCGACATCAGCGGCAGAACCTACTGGAACTGAGCCGATGATTTCCTCATTAGCAGGATTGATGACTTCGATTTTACCTTCGCCCGTAGGCTTAGCCCAACTGCCATCTATGTACAGGTGCTCGCGTGTGTGCATGTGTAACCCACCGCGCGCCGTCTTATGAGATTCATGCAATTCAAGAAGTGGTGTAGTATGTGCAAGTCATGATAACTAGGTTGGTAGTGATGCGTCATGCCAAGAGTAGTTTGGACTATCCTGATCTTACTGACCATGATAGGCCACTTAGTGAAATAGGCCAGTATGATGCCCCTCGAATGGGGCAGATTCTAGCTAATCGAGGTTGGTTACCTCAACTAGTTCTAGTGAGCAGTTCCAGAAGAACGATTGAGACATTGGAAGGGATGTCTGCTGCAATTGGTGATGTATCAATTGAAATTCGTCCAGAAATCTACCATGCGGGACTCAGTAGCCTTTCCGAACAGTTAGGAGATTTGCTTGAAGGAGGTACAACAATGATTCTCGGACACAATCCGGGCTCAGAAGTTCTGATCAATCACCTAACTGGAGAGTGGGAAGTGATGCCTTCGGGAGCTGTTGCTTTGATAGAAAATGATGGTCGGAAGTGGAGTCTAGTGGAGGTGCTGAGGCCCAAGGAACTAGATTGATTACCACTCAGTCTCAGAATTACGCATCGATATTGCAACAGCAGTAGCCCCGATTAGAAGAAGAAGAACTAGGCCAACTGCGACCAGTGTCATCGAGTTGTTAGTAATCCAGTTTCCTCCACTGCCTCCAGAAGTCAGTTTCTCAAGTTCTAGGGTCTGCTGCTGCTCATTGTACGGAGTTGTGGAAAGGTAGGTGTCTGTGGCTCTGACTTCTATTGTCATGTTGCCCTCAGGCAAGGTCGTTCGAACATCGAAAGAGAGTGTGTATATTCCATCGCCTGAGATCCTATCTCCGCCTGTTCCATCGTCCACCATGAGAAGCCAAGCCTCGGAGCTGCCAATTGGAGCTAGTCTGCCAATCTTTGCTTGTGCAGAAGAGACTCCATCTGGATCATCAATTGCAACTTCCAGGAAGTGTGTAATCGGGTCACCACTAGAGGGAACATGTACTGTGTCGACTGTTTCTCCTTCCCTGATAATGGCGATAGCCCCAATAATCGGAGCTTCATTCTCAATTGTCAACTTTGGTGCATCAATAGGGAAGCCTCCTGCGTGAGTATGTTCTGAAATCACTGTCTCGCCGTCGCCGTCGGTTATTCGGATTGGAATTGTTCGCTCCCCGGGAGACATGCCGGCCGGTACAGTAAATTGGCCAATCCATTCACCATTAGTTTCGATTAGTTGGCTTAGCTCACCTCCGACACCAAGCAAGTCAACGGCTACAGATTCGACTCCATGACCATCCACTGCGGTGACTGTAACATCGACAATATCTCCACGGACCACGGATTCAGGTGAGAATTGTAGAGAAAGCATTCGGGGGGCTGCATTAGTAATCTCGATACTGGATTCCTCAACTATTGAGACCCAGAAGTCATCAATTGTAACTGAGGTTTCGATTATGCCATGCTCTAGGCCGTCATAAATCACCAGTGCCGTCCAGATGTCATCATGGATGGTGTGGTCGCCAAGAAGACCAGTATCTGAGAGTTCGACTATTCCTAGACCAATGTCAGTCAAATCTATTGACACCGCTGTGACATCTGTATCGAAGTCATAGACTAGAACTTCTAGATGAGCGGAGTCTCCCTCAGTCAGTAGCCTGCCTTCTCTGAAACCTACAGAGAGTAGAGCCGGAGGAGTATTTTCTTCCTCTGAGATTACCGAAGGAGAGAGGACTCTGTCGACTGACTGATGTTCAACAAAAGCGAGATTTTCAGAGCTCCCGTTCTCGTCAAATGAGATGTCAATCCAGCGATAGACTTCATTCAGCAAACCGGCAAGTGGGCCCTCATTGACGACGCTACCTGATGCATATGTGTTACCGCCATAATCGCCAATCCACTCTGCTAGAGTGACATTGTGTCCATCCATTTCACCATCTACAATCGACATCACATCGACTGAGAGTATGAGTGCGTTGTTACCTACAAGGGCAAAACTATCTCATGGCACGAGAATCTCTGGAGCAGATCCGGTCTCTCTAGAAATATGGTTCTCAAAGATACGGTTTGCTTCTGGTTGCTGAGCCTGTACGATAATAGGAGAGGACTCTGGATATTCATTATTCACAGTTCCATTGTCCTCGATATACTGGTACCTGATGGTACGATTCCACCAGTCGACTTGTGGAACTGTGTACTCGTAGGTCAAGTTGTGCTCAGCCTGCCAGTCCTCAGTAATAGGGCCAATTGGAGTTGCAGAGACATTGAACCAAAACTCATTCTCGATTTTATCTACCTCAAACATAACACCAGTTGCATTCTCTTGAGTTCCTGAGTCAACAATTCTTCGAATCAATCCAAAACTACCCTCGGCATCACCGTCATAGGTTCCATCGAGTCTGATTGTATCTGCAATTGTCTCTCCTCCCATAGTCTCGAAATGAATGAGAGGAATGGTTCCGTTCACTTCGACTTCGAAGAAGTCGTCGTCAATTAAGAAACCAAAATCCCCACCGCCAAGAATCAGTGAGTGTTGTTCCTCTCTAATTCCATCTTCCCAGCGCTCTAGGATTCTGAACTCATCAAGATCAAATGAGAAATACTCGTTTGCGCCACTGTCGAGTCGAAGAGTAGCATTCGCTTCGAGTTGTAGATGCTGTAGTCTCCTTCTGTCATCTTCATCCCATGTCTCCCAATAGAATGATGAGAGTTGCCCAAATCCTCCTTCAGAACTGTTGTTATCTCCTCCATTGAAAGATAACCAACCAGTTCCGTCGATTAGGAAGCGCTCTGTAGAACTGCCTTCCTGCCATGAACGCAGAACCAGTACTTCGTGAACATCGACATCCACGGAGAATCCACTACTTCCTTCACCATCTTCTTCTGTGGTGTTCAGGAAGAGTGAGCCGTTTCCTCGCATCTCGAAGTCCTGATTCAAAAGTTCAACTCCATCATAAGTCTCGTTAAGCCAGATTGTCTCAAGGTTGAGTGCCAGCATGAGGCCTTGTGTGCCGTCCATAGAGTCTAGCAACAGAGTCCCATTTCCAAGTTCGTTGGACTCCAAAATATCGCCAGTTCTCTTCTGCCATCCTCTTCCCTCGAAGTCGATATTGTTGTCTTGTTCTGTACCCTCCATGTTCCAAGTTGTCTCTCTAGTGATCTCATGATCAGCCATAGGTTGATTCCAGCGAGTAATGGAGAGTTCTCTGGAGCAGGTGGCCTCGGATGTTGTTACAGAAATCTGGACGTTGTCTCCAAACTCAGGCTCAGTATCGAGTATAATGTCAATCTCTCCACCAGCATTGATGTACGAGGCGTTTGAGTTGTCAGCAATTTGAATATCATCTCTGTGCTGCTCGACTGAAACTGTAACTGAAGTTGGAGTATCGCCTCCAGTGAATGGGGGGTCGAATATCACAAGATACCTATGCAGAACATCGAATGTAACATTCCAACCCCCGTCCCAATGCTCCTCGATATCCCAATCGACAAGTACAGCACAGGTAGTCTGCGTCTCTTCCTCAGCGAGAACCAACGATGCTTGGGTCGATAGCAAGAGAGTTACGAGGATCACAAGGGCTTGTCTCGCGCGAGGCACAGCATGTGCCTCGAATCATGAGATATGAACCGATTCCCGCCCTGTACTAGAACAGAGGCTCTTCGTAATCGTCATCCTCTCCCGAGCGTTCTCTCCACAATGAGGTGGGGACATCGTCGTAAACGCCGGCATAAGGGTCTTCGTCCTCCTTACTTGCCTCGCCTTCAGCAGCAAGTCTAGCAAGCTCCTCGGCATTGGACTTGAATTTCCAGTAGTGAATTCTCCACTCGCGCCCATCCCAAAGTGTGGTCTCTTCTGATTCAGTTGTCAGCAAGTCATAGTCCTGCAACTGATAGAACAGGTTACGATCAGTTGGCTCGAGAGCGTTGTCGATGATACGATTGGAGAAACCGAAGAATCCGAGTGCATGCTCGGCGATGGTCTCAGCGACTGAGGTCTCCATATCGGCATCGACCTTATGCCGAATAGCGTCGGTCAATTGTGCTAGTGTCAATCCCATCTAATCCCTCCGCGGCGAGTATAGATGAGAGGCCGCGCTATTTCAACAGTCCTTCCCTGTGCCCTGAAAAAGGTCAATTTCTCTCCGAAGCCGTTAATCTTCCTGCTACTTTCGCGACCTCGTGGAAGAGCAGCAGAAAGTTACTTTCCTCGGTCTCGAAGAGTTCGAAGATGGACCATGGGACATTGTGATTCTGCCAATTCCATTTGAGATGACAACAAGCTGGGGAGAGGGTACGAAAGATGGTCCTGCAGCTTGTATCTCTGCTAGTTCTCAAGTAGAATTGTACGACCCATTGCTTCCCGAGGAGCTGCCTTGTGGGATGAGAATGCATACTGCAGAAGCATGGTCGTCAAATGCTGGAACTATGATGGAGCAATTAGATTCGATTAGAGACTATGCAGTAAAGTGGATGGATGGTGAGCAATTTCCGTTATTCCTAGGCGGTGAACACGGTATTTTGCCCCCTTTGATGCAGGCTGCTACAGGACATCCTTCATTGGGAGGGGATTTGAGTCGCCTAACGCTAATTCAGGTTGATGCCCATGCTGACCTTAGGGATCAACTTGGAGGAGAGAAGTTCTCTCATGGAACCGCAGTCAGGAGATCACTCGATGCAGGCATAGGCCATGTAGTCCAAATTGGTACACGAGCGCTATCCAAAGAGGAGGCAGAATTTTCTCACAAAGATGAGCGAGTGGAAACCTGGTATGCCAGAGATTTCATGGGCGTGTGTGACGGACCAGAAGGATGGGCTGCACTCAAAGAAAGAATTTCGCAAATAGAAGGTCCCGTCTGGTTGACTTTCGATGTAGACGGTCTCGACGGTTCGCTTGTTCCAGATACCGGCACTCCAGTTCCTGGAGGTTTGAGTCATTGGGCAGCTGTTGAGATCATCGAGGACCTATTCGCAAGTTCTGCTGAGGTCATTGGGGCTGATGTCAACGAAATCGTTCCCGGTGAGGACCGTCTAACTCAATTCAACGCAGCACTAATCGCCACCAAAATAATGGCTGCTCATGTTGCTAGTAGCAACTAGTGGCAAAATCCACATCTAGTGCCAACAATTGTAGATGAAGACCTTCTCAGCGGCGCTATGCGCCGCTGGGCAGCAATCATACTCACATCCCTGGTGCTTACTGTGCCTGTTGCGCCGGCGGCATCCGCACAGATAGGTCAGCCGGACATAATTCAGGAGCACTGGTATCATTCCTATGCAACACTGACATTAGATGTCAATGCATGGGCGGATGATTACTCCGAAATCGTGAATTTATTGGTCGTAGGTCAAACAGAATTGGGAAGAAACCTATGGATGTTACAGATTTCAGATTGGAGTCAGGAGACAAAACCCGATGGGTCTGCTAAAGAAGTCGTTTACATCGACGGAGGGCATCATGGGAACGAACATTTAGGAACAGAGCTTGCATTTCTGGTAGCTGAATATTATATCGAGGGTTGGGCCGATGGAGAAGAAGAGGTACTAGATGTATTGGCAACTACTGAATTACATATTCTCATCATGCTAAATGCAGATGGAAATGACTTCGATACCAGATGGAATGTCAATCAGGTAGACCTGAATAGAAACTATGACCATTATTGGAACACATGCCCTACTACTCAGCCCGGGAGTTCGGCATTCAGTGAATCAGAGACTCTTGCAAATTCGATTTACATGAACGAAGTAGTCCCTCATGCCGATCTATACATCACAATGCATACTGGAGTTTGGATTATGCTCTACCCCTGGGGGAAATGGCCAGAGCAGCCTTCTGACTGGGAAATGTACCACCACATTAGAGATGAAGTGAATTCAAACATTTCAGATATACCTATTCGTAACGCTAACCAAGGACTATACCCCAATTGTGGAACTAGTCGTGATTATGGCTACGGTATTATGGGGTACCCGACTTTCACCTTTGAG
>MDTA01049224.1_pt1 | contig 29173 bp, 28 predicted proteins | sample 811151 | NCBI WGS metagenome assembly MDTA01 (sample SAMN05326648, study PRJNA326480) | marine metagenome | isolation source: seawater | place: Indian Ocean: South | collected 2010 | reverse complement strand
ATTTGCGCTAAAGTTGTCCGTCTTACCGACATATCCCCCGGAGAATATTCCAAATATTAACGAAAAAAGGATGAAAGAGAAGTAAATAAAGTACCACCTAAAGTAGATAGAAGACGGATTAAGAAGTTGTATTTTTCTAAATGGAGTCAATAGACCTTTGAATATTAAGGCTAAAATGACTCCAAATTGAAGAGCTCTGCTTAAATTTCCGCCGACGCCTGAAACGTCTTGGCTTACTAATATAAAAAAGAGAAGTGTTTCGAAGACAACTGACCAAACATAAAGCTTTGAGGTAAAGCTCAGGGAACTTTCATGCAACAATGGATTGGAGAACTGAGAACTCATTTTAAAATTTAATTAAATTTTTCAGAAAATATCCTCTCCATTCACCTGATAGAGAATACATATTTGACTTAAGACCTTTTTTGAAATGAGCAACGCCACTTGGTGTATCTTCATTGAGTCCACCTATATCAAATTTAGAGCAACCACCTTTTTTAGCATTAAGTATTCCATGCCACAGCATAGAGTAGTTCGCTTGATATTTACGGCCCATTTCAGTAGTCAATCCAATTAAATATATAGAGGTATCGCCATGATCAATCGTAACCAGATACCCCAAAGCACTATTTTCCGTCTCTAAATGAGCCTTAAATATGTTAAATTTCCAAAATTCATCTCTTTCTTGTGCTAAAGAATAAATGAGCTCTTTACTTAACCCGATAAAGTCTTTTTCCGTCTTTAGATTTTCATAACTCGCAATCAATGCATCAAGTTCCTCAGCAGAATCAGAAACATTAGAGACAGTTACACCCATTTTTATACCTTTACGATAACAATTTCTCCACTTTCCATTGACAGACATAAGAAGCTCCTCTTCATCAAATGTAAGGTCTAGAATGCCTGATGCCCATGGAGTGCTTTTTAAGCGAGAGAGGCCTTGATGGCGCAGACTCATTTCCAGCTCCTCTGTATCTGGCATCTCTGGAGCAATTTGTATCAAGAAAGAATCTGATTTTACTTTACTTATAACTTCATCTAACACTTCTATTTTTAGGTCAAAATCAATTTCTGCGTTTAAGAAAATTGGTCCCCTATTTATTCTAGTTAAATAGCCTAAAATAAAAATTTTCTTTTTAAGAACTTGTACAATTGCCAAATCTTCGCCATTTTTTGACACACAAAAATTAGACGCCTCAAAGCCTTCGACTTGCGCCTTAGATTTACCATAAAACCAAGATTGAAGGATATTGTTATTAGAACCCTCAACCCATAAATTTGACCATTCATCTTGGTCTATTTTTCTGATGTTAATTTTTATACCTTAAAAATTTCTAAACAGATGATTCTATATCCTTTTTACGAATAGAACTATGAACATGGAAAAAAATACAATGATTTCTTAGCTCTAGGGAGTTTTTGAAGAAGTCTTTTCTGTGAAGAACTTCTTCGGGTAGATCAGGCCAAGTACAAACAGGATACTTTTTAGTTTTTGCCCAATCTAGTGCTTCTTTTAAATCATTTTCGTCTGAGAACTTTAGACCTAGAAGATAAACAGACTGTTGACAGCAATCTTTAAAAACAACTTCTGAGGTTGGAAAACGCTCAAATAAAATATTTTTCCAAACGGCTGCATTTTCTTTTCTCTTTTCATTTTCTTCTTCGAAACTCAAATTCATCTCCAAAAATAAAGCTTTTGATAGAGGCGTCATTCCTGGTTTAAAAAACTTCTTAGAATTATTTATCAAGGTATCTTTATAAAAATTCTCAATGCCTAATCTAATTCCAATATTGCCCAGCTGCATTATTCTTTTAAAAACCCAGATGTAGGATTTGAATCTACTAGAATCTTTGACAAATTTTTTATGAAGGTTTCTAAATTCCTCGACTTCACTTATTTCCTTAAATATACGCTTATTGATTGAGAGTATAGCTCCATCAGGGATTGCTAAAAATTTGTGCGGGCTGAATATCTGAAAGTCTGATTTCATCTTTGTGTTTTTAGGTAAATTTAGTAAGTGAGCACAATCTTCTATGAACCACGTATTGAAATTCATAGCGAGCTTAGAAAGTTTTGTGAAATCAACATGATTACCAAAAAAGTGAACGCCTATGACAATGTCAATTTTCTGTTCTGAAAGAATATTTGATATTTCTCCTAAGTCAGGTTCACCATTTTGCATGATAGGATAGAAATATAAATTTACTTTCATTTCTCTAATAGGTGCTAAGCTGGAGTTGCAAAAGTAAGATGGGACTAATATATTCAACTCAGCTGAGCCAGATCGAATAAGTCTATATTTTGTTATTAACTGCATAGACCAAGCAGAGCGAGAAAGCTCTAGCGTTAAATGATTATCGTACCTCCAAGGATCTAAAAAACTGTCTCCGCGAAAATTTTTCCTGAAAATTGCCTTTGTAAGTATTCTTAGAGAAGGTAAAGGAGCATTTGTGAATTTAACCATAATAATTAAATTGCATCTTTTAACCAAGACTCGTACTTTTTAAATGCATTTGAATATCTTCTATCAGCAGAACCTTCGAGAAAGGAGGCAATCTCGAGGTGTGAATCATCAAGAGATATTGTATCTCTTCTCAAAGCCCATATAGGAGTATTAATTTTGTTATTTCCTCGCATGCCTGTGTGAATAAATTCGAAATGATCATGAGCCACTTTAAGAGCATCTTTGCTGAAAAATTCAACGTTTCCAAATCCAAAAGAAAAATGCTTTATTTTTAAATCTAATTCCTTTTCAAGTTCTATTGCGCCATCTATTATTTCTTTTTTTAAGCCTTGCCTAGTTGAAAGGGTTGCTAAATTTGCGTGATTTGTTGTGTGAAAACCTAAAGAATGGCCATTATTTAAAAGAATTTTTAAATCTTCTATGTCCATGCTTTTCATTTCATCAAAGTTGTCTGGTAAATCATGGCCTCTCCAGTCTGGATAGAGGCTATCTTTAATAAAATTTTGTTGGTCCTCTTGTGTTTCTTGTTTAATAAAGTTGCCAACTACAAAGAATAATGCTTTAACGCCCAGAGGATCTAAAATCTTCTCTGCAATAACTTTATTTGAATGGAACCCATCATCAAAAGTTAACAGTACGTTTCTGCCCTTCAGTTTTTTCTTTCCTGAGTAATGCTCTTCAAGTTCTTTTGTAGTAATAAAGTTCCACTTTTTGGATATGTATTCTATTTGGGACTTAAAGATTTCATGTTTACCAACTGGTATATCATGCATCAAAATTATTCTAACTAGATCTCTGTTTAAACCAAAAATCCTTAAAATGGCATTTGAAATTAGAAAAGGTAAATAAAGAAAAATGATGATGATCCTTCTTAGGGCCATTTTACAATTTCTCTGCAGCTACCTTACCACTCATAATAGCTTCATCACTCCAAAGATAAGCCCAAAGTCCATATCTTCCACATGGAAAAATGCTGTGAGGCTTCAAAAATTCATGTATCTTTTTAACAGACTCTTTTTTGTTCTCATCATAAACAACATATCCGTATTTTATGTCGTAAGTGTGTTCGTAAATTATGTTATCCGATTCAAGAATAATATTAGCCTTTTTTAAATCCTCAATGGCTCTCTGAGCCATATCTTCTTTGGGTAGAGGGAGAGGGTTATCATTACCATAAGCTATTTCGACTGAAATAGAACTGCAGCCTGATGGAACAACTGAATCATTTGAATGAGTGAAGTTGAAAGGAAAGCTTACTCTTACAAAGGAAAACTCTTTATCCAAAAAATATATCCAGCTTTTTTCTGTAATATTTGCTCTATCAACTCCTAAATTAACTACATATATAGAATTTGTTCTTAGCTTTTCAGATGCCTTCAACACTTCTTTTGGAGTATCTGGAATAATATTTAAGAGTTCAGGTAAAGGAATTGTTGAAAGTAAATTTTGATAATTGACTTCATCATGATCATTGAATATGACTGATTTTCTGTCTAAATCTATATGAGTCGCTCTCATTCCGCTATTGATCCTTCCTTTGCATGATTCAGCCAGCATTTCACCAATATATCCAAATCCACCTTGCTTTGGATACCTAAAAGTTGCATTGATACCAAAACCTTTCTTTTGATCGCTAATTGCTCCGGTAATCACTTCTTCCATACTTGGTCTTGGGTGCCTTACATTTACCCAATCTGTTGTGAGGTTTTTTGGATCTACACCCCAGAATTTTTTGCTATAGGGGAGCATGAAATTGTCTGCGATACCGTCCCCAAAAATATATCTGACCCAATCTTCATAATTTTTAATATCCCCTTTTTTGTGCTTGTTTTCTATAAAACCCAACAAACATTCTTTTACTATGTCAGGGGGTAAGCCATATGTATTAGCCTGAAAAGGATACCTGGTCATGGCACCGTGAGAAAAAATCCATGCGTCTCTCTCTTTGACCTCCAATTCGACATCAATTTCATTTAAAAGATTGAGAATGTACTCATTATCTGTGTGTAATACATGTATGCCTTCGTCGAAAACAAAACCATCTGAAGAATGAGATCTCGCATGGCCTCCCCAGCTGTTATCCTTCTCAAAAACAATTCCATTGCCATGATAACATGCGCTCAAACCAGCTAATCCGCCGCCAAGAATCAAAGTGTCAATTTTTTTTTCTGTCATTTTTAGTCCTTTAATTTATATTTTAACTCCATTAGATAATTCAAAGTCGAAGAAACCACTAATCTTAAATTTTTTATGTAAGTTGGAGAAAGTAGGTAGAAAACCAGAATAAAAAGGAAAGAGGGTAAAAATCTGTAAAAGCTTAAGAATTTTAATCCGTACCCTATTCTTCTGGTAAAAATTTTCTCCATTGAAATTAATTCAGCAGAAGATAAACCTAATTTTGCTTTCATATTCGAATGCAAGGTTTCCATTTCTTTACCTATTTGTATCACTATAGACTTGTCCGAGAATCCAATATCAATATTTAGTAGTAAAAATCTTGATATCAGATCAGAACTAATTGATGGTAAAAATTCTTCAATGCATTCTCTTTGAATTCTTGATGTTGTCTCAACTTGTATAGAATCAAACTGTATAGATTGTCTTTCTTCGTGCTCTCTTTGCAAGACAAGGAACTTCTGGCAAATTCCAGCTTCATATCTTTTCATTGCAAGTCTAGCCGTAACTTCGAAGTCTTCGGCTCTTACATAATTACCATTGAATCCTCCTGCCTCTCTCAAAGCATCAGTTCTAAAGGCAATAGAAGGATGCCAAATTGGACAAATGCCTAATAAGATAGGAGTAATAAAGTCACCATAATTCGTAATATCTCTTTTCCAATCTCTAATCCTTTTTCCATCTGAATTTATTGTATGTTCCCATGAACAAGCAACAGATAGTGAAGCATTATCTTGGAAAAAATTTATTAACTCTTCAATTCTGTTAGGTAAACTTACGTCATCTTGGTCTAGCCTTATTAAAAATTCGGAATCTATAATTTTAAGTGCCTTATTGAAGGTTTTAGAAACCCCTAAATTTTTTTCATTAACAATCAGGTTTATGCGTTCATCTTTATATCCCTTAATAAAAGGAACAACGCGCTCATCAGGACTAGCATCGTCAATTATCAAGTATTTAAAATTCTTATATGTTTGGTTAAGAGTGCTTTCAATAGCGTCTTTTAGGTGAGGTAATCCATTGTAAACAGTAGTAAGTACTGTTACTGAAGGAGAGTGAAGGTTATTCATAATCAATTAATAATTTTAAATCCTAATCTTTGGTAAAATTTCAATGCCCCTGGTGTATCTGGATGAATCAAAACGATAAATTTTGTGATTCCGTGTAAATCCTTCAAGTCTTTAACAATTCTTGACAGAACTTCGAGAACTATCCATCCTCCGCGTTCTGAAGCAATGGTAAAAGCATTTCCTAAGTAAGCAGTTTGATCGTAAGAATCCAAATTTTTCTTAAAGCGTGTCCTTTGAAGAGGTGAAGTCTTTGCATTCTTAAAAACTAGGAAATAATGGACCAATTTATTGTTCTTTTGACACAAATAGCACAATACATCCTCACGATCAAAATTCAAGAATTGCCTAAAATAGTCCTGTTGTTCATCAAAATGGGGAAATAAATCTTCTTCAATGAGGCCTTTATGATCTAAATTAGCCAAAAAAACCTTGGAGTCTTCCTCATTTTTGTTAAAAAATTTTGTGAAATTCTCAGCGTCTAGACTCAGGTAGACAAATTTTGGCTCAATAAACAGCTTAGAGGCCAAATACTTAAATATTTTTGAGAGATTTTTGAGCATTTTCAGTAAACTCAGATTATCTTTCCACCGCCATTTATAGGAATATTTATTCCATTCAAATAATCAGATTTATCAGAGGCTAAAAATGAAACTAAGGAGGCAACATCATCAGGACTTCCATTCCTGCCCAGAGGATTCTGGGACGCATTTATTTCAATGAGCTTTCGAGGCATGTTAGATAAAAGATCAGTTTCAACCATTCCAGGAGATATCATGTTTACGGTGGAATTGTAAGCTGATAACTCAATAGCAAGGCTTTTTGCAAAACCAAGAAGTGCATATTTACCTGTAACATAGTGCGAAAATCCTTTCGGCGGCGAACCAAAACAAACTTCTGACAAAAGGACAATGAACTTAGTTTTCACATTATCCTTAATTTGGTGAGACAATGAAGAGTAGAGATTATGAAGAGATTTCAATTGGTTTGTAAGTTGATTGGACATTTCCTCCCATTTCAAATTAAAAATCCTAATATTTTTATACTCCTCAGAAATAGAGAAAATAATAATATCTATAGTTCCATGTGTGGTTAAGAGTTCGTTCATTTTTGAATTCATATCTTCGTCTGAAGTTGCATCTAATTGAATCAACTTCAGGCGTTCCTTGTTGGCAGGCTTATTCTGGATTTCTTCTAATCTTTGCTTATTTTTATAGTAGGATGCAACTACATAAAAACCGTCTTCAAGAAGCTTGGCTACTGACGAGGATCCTATTCCTCCATTTCCACCTATTACAAGTGCAGTTTTAAAGTCATTCTTCATCTATTATAAATTTAGCGCTAGCTTCTCCCGTAACATATATATTTTTCTCATCGATTATTTCTGTCTTCATCTTTATCATCTTGAATTTATCGAATTTCTTTAGCACGGTTCCTTTTACAGTTATTTCGTTATCCAGAAATAATGGCCTCTTAAAGTCCATTGATTGACTTAGGTACAAAGCATTTTTACCAGGGCAGTGCATACCAATTAATCTGGAAAAAAGAGAGGCTGACAACATGCCAAATACAACCTCAGAATTGAATCCTTTACTAACTGCAAAATCATAATCAAGATGAAGTAAATTTTTATCACCCGATAATTTTGAAAATATATCTAGGTCCTTTGAGGAGAATTTGTGATTGAAAGCAAAAACGTCATCAATTGAAATATCTTCATATTTTTTATCACAGGGTTCAAGAGACATTGCTCAGTTCTCAGTTAAATGAAATTGAATGATCTTCAAGGACATGCTTGATATCTTTCACATTTTTTACAGATTGTACTTCATCCATTGTGAAGCTTACATTAAAAGTCTCTTCAAGTTCCGTAACCATAACTAATGCATTAAAGGAATCCCAACTTTCAGTATTCTCAGGAGACAGATTCTCGTCAATGTCTTCAAGATCTAACTCTAGGACATTAGAGAGAAGAAGATATAATTTTTGTTGATTATCCATAAAAGTTAACTGTCTATGCGTTTTATACTCTTTGGAAAAGGCAATTCCTTTTTGAGAGAAAATTTCCAATTAAAAGTCTCATCGTCATTTTTTTTAAAACCAAGGCTCTCAAAGGCATCCTCAGCTACCACATTCTTTTGAGTTCTAATGAAAGATCCAAAAATTTCAGATGCTCCTTTAAACTTTGCTAAAGAAATAACTTCTGACATTAAAGCCTCTTCAGCGCTTCTTCCTAATATTCTACAACTCAGGAGAAAGGTGTCTATGAACCATTTTGAATCATTTTTAACAATTGCAAGCCCCGTGGTTCCATATTCACCATATTTATCAGAAAGAGATAGAGTCAAAACAAAAGTATTTTCATCGTCAATGAAATTTGTAATATCTTTTTCTACATATCTTTTAGTTGTCATATTGAATTGATTGGTTTTTTGTGTCATCTGAGCTATACGCTGTATATTTTCTTTGTCATCAATCTTAATCACACATTCCATCCGCAAGGCCTCTAGATATTCGGTCAAATCTGTAGACTTTTCCTGTAAGTTCTTCCTTTGCTTTTCTTGAGCATACATCTTGCCTTTGTTGATGTCCTCATCAGTAATTTTTAGCGTTGAAAAATAATCTAAATCATTCATAGTACTAACATACTCAGAAAACTCTTTGGGTAAATTAACGACAGCAACTTCTGGTAGGAATTCCCTAACCATCTCTCGGTTGTAGTTATCGTCATCAACAAAAACCATACTGTCTAGACCTATATTTATTTGAGACGCAAGGGACTTTAAATTTCTTACTTTGTCATTCCAATTAACTTCCATAGCTGCAAAATTTTCTTCTTTTAAAATCATATGAGGATGATTATTAATGACGTTGAGTGCATCTTCCAAATTATTTTTACTATTTATTGCAAGTATAATTCCTCTATTGTGAAGAGATAAAATGTATTGCTGAAATTCCATGAAAGGCCTTCCGGCTGGTTCCGGCCCGAGGTCTATTCCTTCAAGCCCAGCCTCACCAATAACTCCACCCCACAAAGTATTGTCTAAATCTAAGACTAAACATTTTTTTGGTGTAATGAACAAAGCCTTCAAGTAAATAGAAAGTTCTCTTGCGAATGCGCTTAAATAATTAGGTTTTAATTTGATATCTGCTAGATAGTAAAGTTTACTGTCAAAGGTATTTTTTTTGCCGAATTTCCCGAGAAAATTATCGTAATCAAAAAGAAATAAGTTTTCTATTTCGTCAGATAACGACATTAACTGTAAATTAATTTCTGCAACTGCTCTTGAGAGCCCTTTTCTGCTTGCTTCGATAACCCCTAAAGGATTGATGTCAGGTACTTCCAATAAACTCACTACCACCTTTTTATCATCCTGAATTAGTCTATCTATTAGGTCTTTGAATAAATTTAACGTGTCGAATTTCCATGTATTAAGTTCAAAAGAAGGCTCATTCGGGTTGAAAAAATTTTCTCCTGACAATGTTCTTAAATCGAGATGCAAAAAAACTACTTCAGGATTAAATGAATACAAATTACTCTTTTTATTAATGATTTCTTGAGCAAATTGGTTGTATTCCGAGAGGTAAACATCCAGCAATAGATTGTGCTTTGCTGACTGAGCTTTTAGGGACTCTTTGATACCATTCATTGTGGATGTGCTTACAAAAGCAATTTTCTTTTTAAGGATATCTATATCTTCTCTACCTTCTACAAAAGAGTCTATTTTCCTGCAAAAAGCGATTTGTTCAGAAAGAGAGTCTGTTTTAGCTTCTTCATATAGAGCATCGAGAACCATTATTAATTCCTAAAAATATATATGTCAGATTTTAAAATTGGGATAGTATGTTTTGATACACTCTACTAGTGCTACTCGCCAGTCTCTCATTCTATTCATCCCTAAATCATTCAGCTTTTTATTTACAAGTCTTTCACAATCTGGTCTTGTAGCAAAATATTCATCTTTAAAGAACTCCGATGAGACTTTTTTAATTTCTATGCGGTTTTGTAATTCAAGAATTTCAAGTAGCTCTTGGGCTACCTCATAGCGACTTGTTAAGCCTCCGCAAACCATATTAAATAGACCTCTATGAGGGCTTTCTATTAAGGCCTTACAGTTATTAGCAAAATCATGAGTATAAGTGGGGGTTCCATCCTTATCATCCACTATATTGAGAACTTTTGCCCCATCTTTGATCTGCCTAATGAGTTTTTGAATGAATTTTTTATCTTTCCTCTCTCCTCCTCCCATCATCCATCCCGCTCGGCAAATAATGAATTCTTTAGAGTTTTCCTGAACAAAAACTTCTCCTAAAAATTTAGAATTTCCATAGTGCCCCAATGGGTTTGGAGTGTCAGATTCGTCATAAACTTCCTTTTCTCCTCCAAATATACCCGCAGTACTAACGTATAATAAAGGTATACCAAGCTCATTGGATATATTTACAGCATTCTCAACAGACTTCGTATTTGTCTCGTATGCATCCTCAGAATTTAACTCACAATACTCTAAGTCAGTATGAGCTCCTAAATGAAAAAGCCAGTTAGGAGAGAATTTTTTAACTTCCTCGTGATAACGATCTAAGTCTCTAAAATCCAAGGATTCCAGCCAGGGCTCATTTAAATCAATATCTGAAGCTCTTACATCGTAATCTTTAGAAAACTCTTTGAAGAAAGCTAGTCCCAACATACCTCCGGAACCAGCCATATAGATTTTTTTCATTTTTGCATTTTATCATTGACTTAATGATTTAAAAATAAATCTATTCCCGAAGCTGTGATGGGCTCAAAATATTTTAACCTTATAACTTCGCCAAGATTTGAAAGAGTTTTCCTTTGATCATGATTTAGGTTGACGAAATGAGTGATTGCCCGGCTAAGGCTTTCATGATCGTTAGACCTGCGAAAAATTTCTTGAGGGATGTCATCGGGTATAGGATCATAAGTCAAACCAACGTTACTTTGGACAACAATAACTGGCTTACCCAAGGCAAGGCTTTCCAGACAAACACTAGATGCTTCAGTGATGAGCAAAGAACTTCGCAATATCAGATTAGGAAAAGAACTTTCTTCAGTAAAAATAAAATTATTCGGTAATTCTAGGTCTAAAGAAGACAATAAAGATTGATAATTTAATGCGGGATGAGGTTTAAGTATAAATTTTATATCCTCATCATTAAGCAAAACATTACTCTTAACCAATGAACTGAGAATATCCAAACTAGCATTAAGGGAGATTGGAAAAGCAACCAAAATGGAGGAACTAGAATCGGGTTTATGCTTATTCCATAAATACAAATTTTTAAAAGCTGGTACGGCTTTCACAGATAAATCGGGACAAAATTCCTTAACAAATCTCTTACATCCTTGTCCTTGAACAGCAAAATTTTCAGGAACTACTTTGGATTCGACTTCGATAGGAATAGGATAGTTAGAAAGATAGTAAGGGAAGCTTCTGAAAGTTTGATAAGCCAAAATTTTTGTACCTTCGAAATGCCTATAGATACCTAAATTCCATAATTTATCTATAGGATGTCCTTCAAACCAGTCAATTGATAACTTGATATTTATGCCCGTTTCCGAGAGATTCTTCGTGAACTTGTAAGTAAGAATTGCTTCAAGAAGACTAAAAACATCCCTGTTAAGCATAAAACATTCCAAGACTAGACCCGAAGTATCTATTAGACCAAGCGAACTTTTCCCTAATATAAGTTTCTTTTTTTTGTATTTATGTCGGTAGGCGTAAAATATATCTGTTATTTTTAAAAATTCCTCTTTAACTATTGTATTTCTTTTAGAGCTTCCTAAAGATTTTAAAATTTTTATGAAACTTCTTATATCTTGATCTACGACCGTTGGAACAAATAATATCTCTTCTTTCTGATCAAGGCTTAGACTATTCCAGAAATCTCCATACCATCGGTCTTCATCAACAAAATTTGATGAGATAAAAGTATCAATCAGTACATATTCATGTTTCTTGAATTTGGTTTTATTTAAAAATAATTTTGCATAAAAAAATCTGATCAGTCTATGTAGCAAAAACCATTCGTAATAAAAGGGTAAAAAAATCTCCTTCAATCTTTTAGCAAAATGAGGTTTGTATAGAATTTCGGCGCTGGCTAGATATTTTGAGAAGTTAATATTGAGAATTTTCTTTAACTCCTTAGAGTCAACTAAGATAGATTGAATTTCCTTATCACTCTTTTCAAGTTCTTCTATCAGGGCAATGCAACAAATCAAGTGAAAAAGGGGACAAGTGTAGGTATTTCGACTAGAGACATTTTCAGCCCACCAATGTACATCATTTGATACAGGTATAGATGAATCTTGAATTATCTTGTTGTATTTTTCTCTAGACTCAGCGGCTACTGAGTTAAAAAGAGGTAGCAAATCCTTATTAAATTTTGAACCTTGCCTGAAGTCAATTTGCATCTTACTAATTACCGAGCTTTTTATCTGTCTGAGCTGAGAAGACATTTTCGTTTAGACGCTCGGAAGCAAAGTCTAAAAAGCTTTTCAAACTTTTTTTTCCTTTAAAATCTGAAAGAGTAAAACCTTCTTTAATTGAATTAAGAAGGCTATCAGCATAATCAGGGGTTATGATATTGTGTGTTTTAGCTAGCTCAATTAGAGAAATTGCAATATCGGAATAACCATAAGCTAGATAAATGACTAAAGCCTTGATTAATCTTTGCTCATTGCAGTAATCTTCTAGTAATGTCTCAGGTTCTCTAAGATAAAGAGCATCAGCATAAATTAGAGTTCCTTTCTTGATGTTTTGATAGTGAGACTTTCTTTTCCAAAAGGTTCTTTTAAGGTCTACGAGGGTCATACCAAAATTTGAAATATATGAGTTAACTTTATCAAATAGAGGCTGACCTTTATAAAGCTCAACAAATTCAACTTCAACTTCGATTCCTATAACAGAATTCATTAGATCACCGGCTCCCTGAAGAATTTCAAGCTCCGAACCTTGAGTATCAATTTTTATGAAGTCTAGTTTCTTCAAATTTTGGGAAAATAGAAGATTTGATAAAGAATTAGCCTTTAAAGGGATTTTTGCTTCTATTTCAAATCTACTAGCATCTGGATATTTATTAATCAGTTCGAAGTTAGGTTCATATATGGATGAAACTTGCCTCCATTTACAAATATTTAAGATAACTTCTTTTTCACGATCAGCCAAAGCAGCATTAAAAACCAAAGTATTTGGTAGCGAATTTCTTTGTATTTCTTCAAAAGAATCAGGATCGGGCTCAAATAAAATCTCAGTTAAGTTGGAAGGTCTCAAGAAATGCCATCTTTTATCTAACCCTCCTGCAGCTCCAACATCCGCTATAATAAGTTTAGTTTCTCCCAGTAAAGCTTTCATTTCTGAAATGTATTTTTGATTTATATATTTGAGAGTTATTATATCATCCATGAGCTGACTCATTTCTGAGATTAAGATAGTTTGTTGAATGAAAAAATTTTTTAAATTTCTAATACTTTCTCCACCTAAGTTAATTCTTTACCTCGTAAGAAAATATGCCTATCTTCTTGGTTATTTTTTAAAAATTGATATTGCAAGTCAGATTTTCTCTTCGAGTTTTTTAGAATTTGAAAACCGAACTCAGAGAGTAGTCCACATAAACAATAACAAACGTGAAGTAAATTTGGATCTATATACGCCAAATGCGATGTGCAAAATGAGAGCAGATACATTTTCATCAAAGGAACCAGAAATCTTAAGTTGGATTGATAAGCACGGCGGTGATCACTCTTTCTGGGATATTGGTTCCAATATTGGGCTTTATTCAATATATTATGGGCTTACTCAATCCGGTAGAGTCGTATCATTCGAGCCCTCTGTTTTTAACCTTAAACAACTAGCTAAAAATATTTCTTTAAATGGATTGTCTGAAAAGATAGATCTTAATCCCATTCCGCTCTCTGACACAACAGGATACGCCGAATTTGCGGTATCCTCACTCGAGGAAGGAAGTGCTCAAAATGCTTTCGGAGTTGATTATGGTTTTGATGGAAATGATTTAAATCGACAAGTTAACTATAGCATTCTTGGCATGAGTGGAGATGAGATAATTAAGAATGGGTATGTAGAAAAAGTACCAAAGATGATCAAACTTGATGTTGATGGAATTGAACATTTGATTTTGGAGGGAATGAAAGAGATATTGCTGTCAGAAAATTGTTATTCGGTTTTTGTTGAAGTGAATGATGATTTTCAAGAGCAATCTTCTCAAGTAGAGAAGATTCTCACTCAAAGCGGATTTGAACTAAGTGAAAAAACTCATGCCGAGTTGCATGATCATTCTACAAAATACTCTAAAACTTTTAACCAAATTTGGTTTAAAGTCTAGGCATGGTGGACATCAAAAAAACTTTCCTTATAACTGAAGACCACAGGCCTAGGAAAACCAAAATTACTCTTCACTTTTATGAGTTCACATTCGTTGATGCTCATTTTAACTGTTTCCAAAGGCTTTATTGATAATGATTGCTCATTGGCACTAATAATTATTTCTTTTTCAAGTGGGTTGGTAAAGAAGAGCTCAGACTTTTCAAGTAAACTAAAGTCTTTCTGAATAAGATATTGAGTACTCATGTTATGTTCAAAAAATTTATTGCCTAAATCTAAATCGGGTCCTTTAGTGCCTTGTGAAACGTACTTTGATATAACATTACCGTGTACGAAAGAAGGATCATCTTTATCAAGAGAGTAGCCAACATAGCATCTGTTAGTTATCTGAGGAAAATCAGTTGTTTCGTCAATTAAATTAAATGCAAGGAAACTGCCGAAACCTTCAATCCCCAAGAATTTCTTACTTATCTTAAAATCTATTACCTCTTGAGAAAATGGTATTTCAGCGTCCTTAATTAGTTCACCATTTGCATCAAAAAATACTAACTTAAGTCTAGATTTTTTCTTATAGTAGGAATATGCAATATCTGAAGCTCTGAATATTGTGGAAAAATCTCCATCAGTTCTCCATATAAATAAATCTGAGCCAGCATATGCCCCATCTAAGTCTTTGAACAATACTGGTTTAATTCCTAGCAAATTCCTCATCTTGATAATACCAGGATGGTTATAGATGGGTCTAAGAAACTCTTTCATCTAAATCTTTCTTTATCATTGAAACAATCTTAAATCTATCAGGGCCTTGAATATTTTCGTGAGGAGGATGGGTATGTTCGAGGCTTAGATTACCTGCTTTAGATTTGGAGAAATAAATTGGCACACCTAAATAACCTTTGCAGAAAAGAATTAATGATCCATTGTCTTTGATGTGCTCAAAAGAGATAAAGCTGCAACTATTTGTCAGCAAAGTTACTTTTTTTAAAACTTTTCCAGATTTATAGTCATAGATATATCCATCAAATTCTTCTTGGATGGGTTCGTCATATATATTTCTAATAAAAACCCCATTCTCAAGTGCGTTAAAGTTACCAAGTGTTGAAATGGACGAATAGATTGACCCTTTTTTTTGAGTCATTTGATAGGGATATTCTGATTGGTAAGAACTGATTGCACCAGCTTCGTTGATTACAGATAAGTTTGCCCTGTAGTCTGGGAAAGTATTTGTGAATTTATTTAGATCTAGTAGCTTATTAGAGTTTGATTGCAAATGAAATTGATCTTTAGATGCAAGAAAGAAGATGTCATAAATGTTTTTCTCATCAGATTCCACTTTCCAAAAATTTTCCGATTCCATACATTCAGGCTCATAAAATTTCCATTTTTGATCATCAATTCTTGCTCCGAAAAGTTCATAATTTTTACAAAACTCGCCAGAATTCTTAAATTTTGGGATAGACAGTTTTGATTTAAGGTCTTCTTTTGTCAAAAGAAAAAAATAATTCATAAATTTATTTTACTCCAACAGCTAGGATACAACCTCAAGAATTTCATTAAAATCCAAGAACTGATATTTAATGGAAGGATCTGGATACTTCCACTCCGAATAACCGGAAATAAATACAAATTCCATTCCAAATTTTTGTGAAGCGATAAAATCACTTACGGAGTCGCCAAAAAAAATAGTTTTCTCGTTTATTTCATTGATATGAGAAATGCGCTCAATATTTTGAAACTTATTTTTAGGGCTTCCAAAAATCTTTTCGAAGTAAGGTGCTAAATTCCTTGAATTAAAAATATCGTTTAACTCAATTTCGTCGGAGCCCGAATTAACAAATAACCTTTTATTGAGGGAGCTCAGTTTTTCCAAGAAATGCAATACTCCTGGGATAACATCAGCCCTTAACATCTCTCTTGAGACATAATTTGCAAATAACTCCAAAGCTTTTTTTACTTTTAGGTTTTTTTGAGGTGTAGGGAAGATCTCAGAATAAAAATAGTCAAATTTTTCATACCTAGATATTCCGCCATTATCTTTATGATATTGAATTAATTTTTCTACATGATGTTTGTCTTCAGAAAATAATGCATATTCAAACGCCTTTGATTTTAATTTGTTGGAGTCAAGAATTACTCCATCGCAGTCAAAGATGAAGACTTCATACTGAGCGAAGTCAATCATTTAAGGTTGCCCTAACTTTTTCTAGGTCTTCTGGTGTATCTACTGCTATCGAGGAGCCTTTAACTTCTACCATTTGAACTTCCATATTTTTTTCAAGGAGTCTCAAGAGTTCAATGTCTTCAATCTCTTCTAATGGTGTCTTAAATTTATCAGGTCCAAACTCTTTAAGATGTTCCTTGGGAAAAGCATATATGCAAACTTGTTTCATAGATTGGCAAAAAGAATTTTCTTTATTGGCAGGGATTCCGGCCCTAGAAATATAAAGTAATTGATTTATTTCATTAACTACTACTTTTGGTGTGTTTGGACTCTTATACTCATCTTCCGATCTTATTTCTGTCATCGCACAAAAGGTAGTATTTGGCTTTAATTTATAATGTGTTATGACTTTTTTTATATCAGATGGATCTATTAACGGCTCATCTCCTTGGACATTTACGTAAAAACCTGCCTCAAATTTTAAAGACACCTCTGCGACCCTGTCTGTACCTGTCTTACATTTATCGGAAGTCATAGTTACGTTCATGCCATGAGTTAAGCAATGATCTTCAATTTGTTTATCATCAGTGGCAATCAAAACACTATCTTTTGAGCATGCATCTACACACTTTTCCCATACTCTGCATATCATGCTTTTCCCATTTAAATCTGCTAATGGTTTACCAGGAAATCTAGTTGACTTGAAGCGCGCAGGTATAACTACCAAAAATTCTTTATTCATCTAACGGCTCGACCTTAAGATTGTAGTGTGTTGGGGTGAGTGAAACAATTTCGACAGAATTTTCTAGTTTTTGATATCTCTGAAGTATTTTTTCCATTTCTTGGTATCGAATATCGTGAGAATTGTATCCATCCAATCCAACAAGATTAATTTTTTTCGCGCCTGCTCTTATGCAGATGGCTAGAGCATAACCTGCAACAACGGAACTATCCAAATAACATGCCTTACTACCTATCTCCATTGAATTCTCTTTGAGATTTAAGCCATAGTCTAGGATTTCAATATTCTTAATGTATTTATTGATGACTTTACCAAGAGTTTTCATTGGAAGAATGATCGGGTGAGAGAGTTCATTATAAAACGAAGCATCTAGGTAAGCTCTAATTTCATGAGAAACAATAGTAGCCGTACCTAAATTACTGGGAATATACTTGTTTAAATTGAGAAATATTACTTCAACTTCATTATTGTTTATGAAGTCAATTATCTTTTCTTTGTAATTACTTACTGTTATCCCTCCACCAATTAGAAGAACTTCTTTATTTATGAGGAAATCTTTTGGATCCCATGAGCCATCTTGAAATCCTTGGTCTTTATATATAATACTTCTTAGTGAATCATGACTGAAATTAGAAGAATTTTCTTCTTGAGCCAGCTCTTCTAGAATTTTAAAAGCTTGAAATTGATCATATCTATCATCCTCAGATAATGTTTGCACAAAAGTTGGGTGAATATTATGGTTGGCCGCATACTGATAATGCATATTAGTTCCCCAGCCAAACTGTGCTTTTAGAACTGAAAAATCTGACACAGTACCTTGCAACAATGATAAGTCTACCTTTAACAGATCTTTGTCATCTAATTCCATGAGTAAGCTTTCTGTCGTAACATTACCCGCACCTCTGCCCATTCCGGTAACTGTGCAATCACAAAAAGATATTCCTTTCTCGATCGCACGAATAGAGTTTCCTAAAGCATAGCCTTTATTATTGTGAGAATGAAAACCTAAATCCCCTTTCCAGCCCTGTCTTAAAGAATCAACAATGAAACTGACTTCTTCAGGATCCATATTTCCGAAAGAGTCGGCAAAATAAAGAATATCAACAATATCCCATTGTTGAATTTTTTTTGAAATTTCTATGTATTCAGATTCAGATTTTCCACTGGATTGCATCAAGTTAAGACCTATCATATAGCCGAGTTTTTTTAGGCTCATCAACAGTGCTTTAGTCTCGGAAGCTGCGTCAAAATTTATGGCTACTCTAACTAGAGATATTTTAGATTTCTCTGCAGGGACAAAGATTTCTTTTACTAAAGCTTCAATTTCCTCTTCATTAGATTTCAAATATTCTTTCCCATTCACCATCAATGCATATTTCAAGGAAGAAGGAAGATCTAAAGAATTCAAGAAATCTTCAGTTGTGCTTCCGAAAGGACCAAATGACTTATCTGAAGTATTAAATCTAAAACCTAGCTCTACATAAGAAACAGAACATTCTTCCATAGCTCTTAAATAGTTAGCTACCAAATCAGAATCAAAATTCCAATTATTGTAGTAGCCGCCATCCCTTAGCGTGCAGTCTAATATATTTAACATATCTATTTTTCGTAATGATCAGTTAAAGATTTTATGGCCATTTCTCCTAATTTTTGAACTGACTGATTTGTAGTCCCTGCTATGTGGGGAGTAGAGAAAAAGTTAGTGCAATTTAAAAGTTTAGAATAAAATTTATTTGTATTCTCAGGTTCATTCTCAAAGACATCAGATGCTGCGCCTGATAAGGGACCGCTTTCTAAGGCCTCTTGCAGAGCGGTTTCTTGGACAACACCTCCTCTTGAAAGATTCACCAAGACACTTCCATCTCTCATTTTTTTAAATTCTCTCTTACCGAAAAGATTCTTTGTATCTTCGTTAAGTGGAACATGTAGAGAAACAGCATCAGAGTGAATCAGAATATCTTCAAAAGACACCGTCCTTACTGAACCAGAAAGTATTTCATTTTGTGAGAGTAACGGATCATATACCAGGATATCGCATTCAAAGACTTTTAAGTATGAAGCTAATTTCTTTCCTACATTACCATAACCAACTATTCCAATTGTAAGTCCTGACATATCTCTACTTTTACTAATCTTTGCCCATTCATTATTGATCAAATTTCTATTCAAAATGTAAGCCTCTCTGAGCATGAGTATTAAGTAAGATAGAGCTAATTGGGCAACAGCATCAGCATTTAGACCTGGGTTCCATCCCAGAACTATATTTTTCCTTTTTAGATACTCAGTATCTATAGAATCCAATCCTACGCCAAATTTGGCAACCAACTTTAAGTTAGGTAATGCATCGATGACTTTTTCGGTAATTTGATCTTCGCTTACAATCACAGCTTCAGCATTAGCAAAAAATTCTATCAAGCTATCCTCATTAAAGTGTTCAAGTTTGTCGTTATATTCAACATTATTAAAGAATTTATCTAACTGATCTCTAAGTATGTTTGACTTACAAAAGCTCCTTGAGGAAACAGCAATATTAGAATTTCTACTAAGCATATACTTATAACTTATTTTAGCGACCCGAAAATTATTTTATCTTCACCCCAATCAGACTTATATGCCTCCGCGGTAATTTGAATAGCCTCATCTTTGCAGTCTCTTTTAGACAGTTCGTCACGAAGTTTTTCAAGAAAATCTCCCATTCGTTTTGCTCCTAATCCGTCTCTGAAAGGATCTAAATCATTAATGAAATCTTTCCAGTTTCCTAAATCATTATCTGAATCAGAATGAAAGAATTTGTTCATTGCAATAATAGTTTGTGGCCAATCTTTAAATCTCACCTTACCTTCTGGAAGCTCATAATACTTACTTTGAGGAAAACCTTCTCTATCGATTAAAAGAGTCGGAGTTCCGGTCAAATAAGCTTCTAGTGCTGCAGATCCAGCACATAAATGACCATGAATGCATAAATCAGACGCAATTGCAGCAATTATTGGTGATGTTATTGATGTAGTTCTAGATATATTTTCCATTACCAAACACCTTCCAGTTTCCTCAGCATTTTGAAGTAATTCGTTGACTTCTCCAAGCCTTTCTCTAAGCGTTGTAGAAGTTTTAGGTTTAAATATGACACCTAATCTTTCATTTTCAAGAAGTTCGTCAATGATAAATTTGTAATTTTCTTTTTGTAACTCATGACCCGTATGCCACCTTTTATCAGAGTGAGAGTTTTCGTCATAAACGCAAACAATATCTTTGGCTCCGTGAGCGATCAATTTATTTCTAATTCTCTGAGCTTCATTTCTTAGTTGAGGATTTTTATAGTCCTTAACGCATCCTGTAATGACAATACATTTATATCTGCTATCAATACTTTTTTCTAAATCTGCAGAAAAGTTTGAATTTGTAAAGATCACATCGCTATGAGTTCTGCTATCGATTAGAGGAGCTCCGTCGGTTGCTATTTGCCAAACTGCAGAAACTCCTCCCAAACTATTTATGGCAGCTCTCTTAAGTATGTGATCCGCATCAAATTTATTCCAAGTCAAATAAATCTTAATATTTTCTTTTCGGAAAAAGGATTTGATTGTCATAAAGTTGGAATAGTAAAAGTTAAGTAATCCTTTAATTTCTCTGTACTCAAGATAGTATTTCCAACTAAACTTTAGAAAGTATCGTTTTGGAAGAGACAATAAATCTCTGAAACTAGGAGTAATTTTTTTTGCCTTAATACCATTTTTAGACAAAACATCTTTTTCGTCCAGCGTCTCGTACTGATAGACAACATTTTGAGGAGGAAAATTTGATTCTATCATCCATAAGAAATCTGAATGCGAGCCATCTTTCTCAAAAACGATATCCCCTCTTCCTTCCAAAAAGAGATTTACTTCTGAATGTTCATTTTTATCAAAAAAACCTTCTTTGTATTTTATACCTTTAAGGAAAAAGTGAATTATTGGCGATCTTCTAATTAAGCTATAGATGTTTGGCAGAGAAAATGAGAATTCCTTATGAAAAAAAACTTTTATATTGTGTCTGAGAGAAAACTTATCATAAGCAAGCTTCCAGGGTTCATTTGACATAATGATTCCTACATTATTTTGATTAATTTCTTTTGCAATACTTTGAGATACCAAAATCAGATATATATTTCTCCAGAGTCCATCGCGCATAATTTCCGAGTGAGTTATCGACTTTTGCAGATATCCGAGAATATGATTATCCATTTCTAAATCAATAAAAGTTTCTTCGATTAAAAGCTTATAAGAAGAGCTGCATAAAATTAAATTCTCAAATTCAAATAAATGCTTTCTGGTTAGTTTTAGTCTCTCGAGCTCACCTAGGTCATCTCTGATATTAATTAACGAGAATTTAAGCTCCTCTATATTCTTATTTGATAAGAGTCCTGTTCTGGTAAGGAGAAATCTCGCAAAGGTTGTAATCTCAACATAAAAAATTTTCTCATAAGTAGATAATATCTTTCGCCCTCTAGGACAGAGGGACCAAAGTATTGAGGATAGTGAGAAAGTTTTAAAAACCAGCATTTAGAATTCAAATTTTATTAATCAAGATCTCTTCTGCATCAACATTTATTTCGACTCTCTCCTCCAGAGAGACTTTTTCTTGTGGCAAAAGTTGTAATTTAAACCCTATATACGAAAGAGCCTGCTCGTTTAATTTCTCTAATGTTAGGCTCGTATTTTCTTCAGTCAATAAGGAATTTTCCAATCCATTTAAGTTTGAAGTCTTTCTGAAAAACGGCATGTGTTGATCTTCCCAAGATCCATAGATAGGATCTTCCTCTGATGTACCCGAAAAAATAAATCCTTTAAGACAATCCTTTTGTTGGCATAGATCAATATGATTAACAATAGTGTTTGGGCTCTTTCCTTCCAAAACTGATCTTCCCCAATTTAGAACCATTCCAAGACGAGAATCGCTGAAGTAATCTATTATTCTCAATTCGCTTTCAATCGACATGAATCCTTTTTGGTAAGTTCCATCAACACTATGGGAGTCACAATGTTCTAAAGTCAAACAAGCTCCATCCCAATCCCAACTCATGATTTCCTCTAAAGAGGATATTAAAGTTTGCTCAGATGAACTCACATTCTCAAAAGGAAATGAAGGTGAAGAACATAGTTGAACATGGGATATGCAAGGGTTCCCTTTTTTATCATTTATTTCCTTTACTGTGTCATTCAATTTTCTATGACATGACAAAGCTAAATCTCGACCTTCCTGATCATCAGACGCCAAACCAAAATGTTTATTTATTTTTAAGTTGTTAAACGAAGCTGGGACAGCAGTAATAACATTTAACCAGTCGTCCTCTAGCAATTTAATGAGGAAATCATTGCCGAAGATATGAAGAGCTTCACCATTAAACGGAATCTCTAAACCCTTTATATTTTTAACTCTTTCCTTTAGGAGTTCATAGAAAATTTTCTCTTGGGTTCTATCATTTAAGAATAATGATGGGGCCGAGGCATAAGCCCCTATAATAAAGCTCATAGTAGACCTACCCTGTGAGGTGCTGTCCCCCATTAATATCAATTCCTGCACCAGTCAGGTAAGTATTTTGACTACTGATTAAAAACTCAATAATCCCAAACATATCTGCAGAATTGGCAATTCTTTGAAGAGGTATGTCTTTTTCGATACTTCCTAGTTGTTCTTCAGAAAGAGCTTTTCTTAACATGGGTGTGTCGATCATACTAGGAAAGATGCTATTAATTAGAATACCGTCTTCAGACCACTCCATGGCAAGGTGTCGTACTGCTCCAGAAAGTCCGCTTTTAGAAATAGTATATTCAATTCCAGAATACTTGCTGAAAGATCTAGAAGCTATTGAATTTATTACCAAAGCTCTCCCTTGTGTTTTTTTTAGGTGCTTGTATGCATGTTTAAAAGTCAGCAAGGCGCCAAGTAAGTTAACATTGAGAACGTCTAAATAATTTTGTGTGTTAAATTTATTAATGGATATTCTTTTAGCTGAGACACCTGCTGAGTAAATTATTGAATGAATTGGTTTTATTTCTTTACTCAAAAAAAAATCTTTTATCGAAAGTTCATCTGTTACATCAATCGACCTGTAGAAGGCTTTGCCTAATTTTTTTGGTTTATTCCTTCCAGCTAAGGTCACTTTATAACCTTTTTCAGCTAAATTTAAGCCAGTTGAATAGCCAAGGCCTGATGTTCCTCCTATGATTACAACATTTTCCATTTAAACAAATACGTGAGCCACATCTGATCTACTAACAGCAAACCTGATTGCCCTTTTAGAGCCAGAAGCGGTGATTTTATGAACTCTATTTTTTTCCATGAACACTATATCGCCTTGTTTAACAATCTTCTTCTCTCCTTCGATTTCCCATTCCCATTCTCCTTCGTAAATATACCACCATTCATTCCAATCGGGATGAAAGTGTCTTCTGTTACCTTCTCCGGGGAGTTGGCAAATAATAGTCATTGAATTGCTATCGCTATCAACAACTCTTTTGCTCCAAGATTGGTCTTTAGGTTGACCTTCGAGAATCGAATCTATAGAAACTTGTTCGTTGTTTACATCGAAGAGGTCATTATTTGCTACCCCGTCCTTTAGTAAGATCGACGGTACATCAACTTCACTGTGAACCTTACCACCCTCATAGTATCTGGGTTCAAGGTCCTTTTTGTTAGCTATGGACAACATAATTGTTTCTGCTAATTGAAAATCACTTTCATTGTCAATATCAATAGTGGATAACCCTTTTAATTCAAAATATCCTGTTTTACCGGAACCTCCATGATAAGCAGAACCGAAATCTTGCATATTTTTAAGAAACACTTTTTTATTCCATCCCATTAATGCAGTAGCGTACGCCTGAACAGGTACCATCGTCTGAGAAGGAGGGTTCGGTTTTAAATTATCAAAATTGATCGGTTTTCCTTGAAAGACACTCGCGATTTGTTTATTTTCAACTGAGATTAAAGTATCTAAATCTTCTTTAACCATAAAGTTTGTAAACTCTTTGATATCAGAATCTTTTAAAAAAGGAGAAGTAGGAAGTATCTGAATGAGAATGTCGCATTCAGTATTCAACAAGAAATCTTGAGCAAATTGATCATTCGTAGATGTATTTGAAGAAAATTCTTCAGGCCTTTGATAAAAATTGAAACCATACATTCCTGCGAGATCGGTAAAAATTTCATCTTCGGAATTTATGTATACTTCATCAAATATATTTGCCTTGTAAACAGACTCTAAAGCATAGTCTATAAGAGGCCTTCCATTTATTAATCTTACGTTCTTCTTTTTTACCCTTTGCGATCCCATTCTTGCAGGAATCATTCCAACTATCTTCATAAGAATTTTAAAATCTAATTACTATATATGTCTTCTATCAAAGTCATTATATTGTAAGCATCATCAAGCGTTCCATTTTTTATTTTTCCCTCGCCACGAATTGAAGATAAAAACTCATCCAGTTCAAGATCCCAAGAATCATCGTTCTCATAAAACGTAACATTTTCTTGTGGTTTTCCCATCGATCTAGAAATATTTTCACTATCTTTCTTTCCAACTATCAATTTTTCAGGAGCATAACTGCCAGTTGTAGACAAAATCCCATCCAAATTTACGTAGCCATTTTCAAATGTCATTTCAAGTAAAAACTTATGCCTCCATTGATTGGCAGTTGAGTGAAGGGAGGATATTATGCCGGAATCAGATTGAAGCAAAACAAAAGCATTATCTTCACTTTCTATATCCCAATACATTGTATCGACATGGCTTGCGATACATTTGAATTCCTCATGAGCAAAATACCTAAATAAGTCGAGCATGTGAATTCCTTGGTCCATTAAAATGCCTCCTCCAGAAAATTTCTTAAAACTTCTCCAATTCTCTTTAAAATCTAAACTACCAGCTTTTCCATAGACCCCTCTCATCCATATAAGTTTTCCCATCTCACCTTTTTCAATGATATCAAGGGCATCCATAGCAGAATAATGGTATCTATGATTAAAGCCATACTTTAGAACCAAATTCTTTCCCTTTTGGAATTTCTTTATTGGTTCAAGCTCCTGAGAATTCATTGCAGGGGGTTTTTCGCAAAAAACATGCTTTCCTTTTTCTAGGGCTTTTAAAACGTATTCGGCAGCAGAATTTACATATGTTGAAATTACTACAGCATCCACATCCGAATTTAGTAGCTCTTCAAAAGACTTACAAAAAATCGTTTTATCCTCTATCAGATCTTCATTTTTTTCGTAAATGGAACTAACGATGGCACCAGAGGAATCGTTAATGGACTCCTCTCTTATTTTACCCATTTTTCCATAACCAGCGATGCCAAGTTTTATTATTTCCATCTTCGATACCTTGAAGCTTTATGTGTGATGAGATCTACAGTAGTCTTTGACAGCTTGATTTAGTTCATTAGATTTATCATAGAGACCTATAGATATTTCTCCCTCTAAGTTTGGGAGGATAAGTCTCAGTTGAGATGAGGTATTTTTTTTGTCCTTTGCAAGTGCCTCTAATAACCTGTCAGGATCGATTTTCGTCTTCCTGTAAGTTGAGCAGTTTTTGTCTAATAAAGCATGCATTCTTTCAAAATTAGATGTTGAAGTAACTCCTAATCTGGATGCTACAAAATTTGCCATATCCATTCCTATTGTTACTGCTATCCCATGAGGAATTCCATAATTTGTGGCCGTTTCTATTGCATGGCCAAAACTATGACCATAATTCATGACATTTCTCGGACCAATATCGAACTCATCAAGCTCGATTAATTTTTTTTTGAAAATCAATGAAGCGTGTATAAATTGCTCCATTCTCTCAGGATCTTCAAGGATTTTTTCGTAAGATTGATTTATTTCATTGAAGCTTTCAGGTGAGTGAATTGCATGAACTTTAATCATTTCACCAATCCCAGAAAAAATGTCTTTTTGTTCTAATGTATTTAGAAAACTTACATCGAGGATTATTTGCTTGGGAGGAGTGAAAGTACCTAAAATATTTTTAATATTTCCTGAATTTATAGATGATTTAGAACCTATACATGAATCGGACTGAGCTAGTAAAGTTGTAGGATAAAAATCCCAATCTAAACCTCTGAACATCGTTGATGCGAGAAAACATGTAATATCTTGCGTAATTCCTCCTCCAATAGCGACAAGTTTATTGCCTCTTTTTAGACCTAAATTTGTAAGATCCTCAATATATCCCGGGAACTTTTCTAATGATTTGTTCTTTTCATTAGCCTCGATTAAGTAATATTTGTTTTTCAATATATTTTTTAGAGACTTTTCATACAACTTCGCTATGCAGCTATCTATTATGAAAAAGGAAGATTCTAGATCGTAATTATTAATATTTCGAATCCAATCTTCACTAAAATTGACTTCATAGGCACCCTTATGAGAATTTATGGTTATCGACTTAGACACGTGTGAAACCTCCATCGATTACTAAATTTTGTCCCGAAATGTATGTATTTTCCTCGCTTGCTAGCCAAGAAATAAATAAGGCAATTTCTTTAACTGAGCCCAATCTACCCATGGGAATAGTCTTTTCAACTTCATCAATTCCTACCTTACCGAGTATTCTATTTGTGAGATCAGTTTTAATAAAGCCTGGAGAAACGGAATTTACTAATATATTTGAACTACTAAGTTCAGCTGACATAGCTGCAGTTAGGCCATCTAAACCAAATTTGGATGCAGAGTAGGAAGCTCTTGACTCTTTCGAGACTTTACTAAAAATTGAAGTAACATTAATTATTCTTCCCCAGTTTGAATCTTTCATCTTCTTTACAACTTTTTGGGAAATTAAAAAAGGAGCAACAAGATTTACATTCAAAATACGGTTGAAGTGATCTTCTGGTATTTCTGTGAATTTATCTATGTCATTAATACCAGCATTGTTAATTAAGATATCGAAATTAGTCGTATCTAAATACGACAAAAATCTGCTTAATGAATCTTCATCAGTAAAATCTACTTGACGATACTCAGACCCGTTTGCGACTTTTGGTCTTTTTTGCGTACCAGTTGATAATACCTCACAACCTTGATCTAAAAGAGTTTCAACTATGGCGAGGCCGATTCCTCTTGTGGCACCTGTTACAAGTGCTCTACGAATGACTTTGGAATTCATAATATTTTTCCATCATTAAGGAGAATAATTATAGTGCCTTTCGTAATTTTCTGATAAGTGGTCGATAATGGCTAAGGCATCTTTGCTTGCTCCCATTTCCCTAATCCAATCTCTTCTTTTATCTAATTCTTCTCTTTCTGAGAGATTTTTTTCAGATGGCTCCCAGCCACAGCGCTTATATATTTCCAATGGGATGCCCTCAGAAGCTTTTTTTCTGGGTACATTTTGGTTCTTAAGTACTTTATTTGTTTTGCCAGTTGTTTCTGTGCCCAGAAGGTTTGTTATATTAGATATGAAGGGTTCAGGAGAAAGTACGAATTCTTCGAAAGGTATAGTAAGTAGGTTGGAGTTTGCTTGCTCTGATTTAAGTCTCTCCTTCAACAAATCATTAGCTCTAGTTGCATGACTTATTGACAGAATCGCTTTTTCTACATTATTAGATTTAAGGAAGTCATCTTCCCACCCGACACAAAAGTAGGGTAACTCTTTTTTATTGTACTCATAGTAAATCTGAATATCTCTTGGATCTGATTTAGCATAGAGTCTTTCCATGTTTAGTGTTTGCTGAATCACCATGTACAAAGGGTGGCGAACTACTTCAATAAAAGTGAGTCTATCTCCGAGTGCAGCTAGGAGAGGCTCTGAGTAAGATAATAAGTCATGTGCCACAAAGTTAAGTATTGGTCTTTCACCCTGAATCTTTTCTGGCACTTTAATATCACCTTCAGAAAATATCCTTTTAAAATATCTTAATGGGAAGGGGTTTTTAAAGACTCCAGAAAGGTCTTCGTATCTAAAATTAGTATCTCTCCCCATCATTGTTTGATACAACTTAAAGTCGGTTAACATGCTTATCATGCTACTAGCAGCAGATTTCTCCATTTGATCTAAGTAGGAAATACGGCATATAAATTCGATTTCAAATATATACTGCATAATCTCTACACGTGAGAAGGAAGAAATAATAGGGCCAAAAAGAGTCTTACCGCAACCTGGAAAGCCATCAACAATAACTATTGAATCTGAGAGGTGTTTTTGTCTGGATATTGTTCTCTTAGAACTTTCTTCAAAGGACATTGAATTATTTGATAGGAGTTTTGAAGACCCATTCGTTATTTTTCTTTTCCCACAAATGCTCGGCTCTCCAGCTGTCCACAACATCCCAAAAGTGGTCCTCAGTTATATCAAGATATTCCAAGAATTCGGGAAAATATTTTTCGGGAAACTCTCCTTCATACCTTCCCATCAAAGCTATGGCCTCCTCTCTTGTTAGATGACCATCTCTAATCTCATGGGAAGCATCTTCCATACATCTACCTAGACCAAACTTTATAAATCTAAGATAGTAATGGAAGCCATCCATCTTATCATCCAAACTAGCGTATTTAGAATAAGTACCTTCTGTTCTAAGCGGGTTAGGTTCAAAACCACAATTTTCTGCAACATAATAATAATTTTCTTGCGGTGTCCATTTTTTATAATAAGAAAAAAAATGCTTACCAAGTATTCCACTCCTACTTAATTCCTCCTCACTCGGTGGTTCATAAAATATAAGATCTGATTCTGCATAGTCGTTAGAGGAAAGGTAATCTTTGTTTTCTAAACCAAAATCTAACAGTTCTCTAAAGCTTACGCCCTTGAAGTGTTGTTTTAAAAATTCGCTGGAAGGTTTATAAGGTTTGTCTGCAAAATCTGGATCACCGGCATACTCCGCTTCTCCATTCTCCCCATAAAAGACAAGTTTGACTCCTAATTTTGAAGCAATGTGAAAAGGGTAGCTTACCTGTCCAAGAACAAAAACGTGGAAGGCATCTCCTAATTCTTCAAAACAAAGTCTTGCTAATTTTCTTTGGAACTTTCCATTTGGAGTGCAAAGCAGATTTGATAGACCGCAATCTATGCTCGATTGTAGATTTTTTCTTCCAATATCAGTATAAGATAAAGGCGCCCAAGTCACAGTCAATGGATTCATATTGTATTCATACCTAAGCTGGTGGGCGACATATCCTGAATCCTTTCCTCCGCTACTTGGCACAATAACATCCCAGCTACCATCTGAACT
>MDTA01023663.1_pt1 | contig 29191 bp, 26 predicted proteins | sample 811151 | NCBI WGS metagenome assembly MDTA01 (sample SAMN05326648, study PRJNA326480) | marine metagenome | isolation source: seawater | place: Indian Ocean: South | collected 2010 | reverse complement strand
TAGCTCTTCCATATATTTCTCTGAAAGTTTCGTCAGTGACGTCATTTATGTCTCCGTCGTAAACCAATATGCCGTCACGTAAACCGATCAGGCGTCTGCCGTATTCTTTTGCTAAGTCTAAAAAATGCAGGTTTACAAGCGTGGTTATTCCTAAGTCTTGGTTGATTTTTTGCAAATCTCCCATTACTTGACGGCTTGTGACCGGATCAAGTGCGGCGACAGGTTCATCTGCGAGCATAAGAGAAGGCTCTTGCGCCAAAGCTCTTGCAATTCCTACTCTTTGTTGCTGTCCACCTGAAAGATTTGAAGCACGAACATAAGTTTTGTCAATTATTCCAACTCTTTCCAAGGCAAGCATCGCTATTTCTTTATCTTCTGCAGGCCACATACCTAACGTTGAACGCCACGAAGGAACATTAGCGAGTCGACCCATTAGAACGTTGTTTAAGACACTTGTTCTGTTTACAAGATTAAATGTTTGGAAAATCATTCCAGTTTTAGAACGTACTTGTCTCAATGTCTGGGAATTAGCATTTACGACCTCAGTTCCGTCAACGATAATTGATCCTGAAGTAGCAGGAACCAGTCCGTTGAGTACCCGAAGCAGTGTAGATTTCCCTGCTCCGGATAACCCAACGATTACGACAAATTCGCCATCCTGTATCTCGAGGTCAACGTCTTTTAGAGCCTCAACTCCACCTGGGTATGTAACTGAGACACGTTCAATTTTTATCACGCGTATTCCTAATTATTAAGATCTAAAAGACCCCAAGTTCTTATTAGTCGTTAATTCCTAGCTTTTCATTTGCTTCGCGAACGATGTCGAAATCTGAATCCTTCGCTACTTGCATGTCAGTCCATCCGAATACTTCATCAGAAACTGCTTCTCCTTCTTCAGTTTTGAGATAAGCATCCATGTTGTAGTAGATGGCACCTTTCAAACTGTCAGGCAAGTCAGTTCTTACAGCAATTACGTCATTTGGAATTTCTGCAGTCAGGTTAAAGACAATAACATTTTCACCAACATCTGGATTTGTTTTCCTCATTGTTCGGCGAGCGTCATCGTAGGCAACACCAAAGTCTGCATCTCCGTTGTAAACAGCAGCTACAGAACCATCATGTCCACCAGCAAAAACCTTTTCATATTGGTCATCGTTAATTCCAGCATTTCGTAATTGCAAGGTTGGATACTGATACCCAGAAGTAGAACTTTCATTTGTAAAGGCAACAGTCTTACCAACTACATTGCTCAAATCTGCCGTACAAGACATTCCAGGGGAGACAGTTCCTGCATCCACATTTTCTCCTTGAGCCTTGCCTGAATCACCAAAGTAAATTCCTATTTGTAGCGCAACTGCATCTAACGCATCGACTTGTGCGATTCCATCATCGGTGTTTACTAGAGCTGTCCCGGATTTAAGTGTGCCTGGATTGCAGATACTGGAATCATTAGTCATCCATTGGCCATGGTATGTAGGAGCTCCGTAGCGGATGGCTTGTGCCATTACGCTCATATTTCCAAATTCTTTCTGAGCCATGACGAAGCCAGCAGGACCAAATGCCCCTAGATCAGCTTCTCCGGTTCCCATAGCTACACCAAGTCCGACAAAATCAGTTGTGACAATACCTTCAACTTTTATTCCAAGTTTTTCTGTAAGGTGATCCATCATTGGTTGTATGTTGTCTTGCAAGCTCTCTTGCTCTTGGCTCGGCACAAAACCGAAGACAATTTTGTCAGGCCATTCTTCTCCTGATTGTTCCGATTCATCAATTCCACAGGAGGTGACTAAAAGTGCAAGGGCTAATACTACGGCTACTCTTTTCATCATTTTCATTCAAATCTCCAATTTTGAATATTTGGCTATAAACACCTATAGCGAAACTTAAGCAAACACTAGTAAATAAAACCAATAGATACCACTTTCTGCGAAATGAACTTTTGATTAACAGATAGAAACTAATTTCGAGATTATTTTAAAAGCTTCTAACTCGAATCTAAATAGGTTCTATTGTTCACCTATGAGAGGTTTCAAATGACTTTGACCCATCTTGGCCGTATAGCTGCAGTTTTCGCAGTTGTTTGTTGGTCTGCAGGGAATGTAATTGTTGCTCGTCTTGACCTTTCAGGTATAGAAATTGCATTCTGGAGACAATTTTTGGGTGCAGTTGTTTACGGTACGGTCTTCATTTTGATAGGTAAAAGATTCACTTGGTCTCAAATAAAGCTTGCATTTCCTGTCGCGATACTTTTTTGTTCTGAGATAGCAGTGTTTTTCACAGCCTTAAACATCACCACGGTTGCAAACGCGACAATTATTGGTGCGTTGCAGCCAATCGTTTTGATAATCGTCGCAGGTGGAAAATTTGGAGAAGTTATAACAAAGAGATTGGTTGGAATTTCGATTTTCGCGACAGGGGGAGTGGCTGTAGTTGTTTTAGGTTCAAGCAACGACGTTTCATGGAGTCCCTTAGGAGATCTGCTTGCTTTGCTTGCGATGATCTTATTTTCAGCTTATTTTGTGGCAGTAAAATCAGTTCGAGTTCATATTGACACTTTTACCCTTCAGACATTGGCAATGTTCATAGGCTCCATAGGCTTACTTCCTTTTTTAATTATTTTTCAAGGTTCAACTTCAGGTTTTCCCGCCCTTACTCAAAATGAGTTTCTTTGGATAGTGGTTTTGTTGATAGTCCCAGGAAGTGGCCACTTTTTAATGAATTGGGCCCATCTACATGTTTCTTTGAGTCTTGCTGGCTTATTAATGCTCGCCATCCCAGTGTTATCTGCAGGTGGAGCTTGGGTTTTCCTTGATCAGAGTGTTTCAATTTTGCAAGTTGTTGGTGGCGCTGTTGTCATATTTGCCTTAGTGATAGTTACAAGAGATGATGTTGTTTCTGAGAATATAGAGAGCGGAAAAACGTAGATAATTAATCTGAAAATTAAAAGTTGACCCCGTATGTGACAAAATGAGGTTTTTGATCTACGTTTGCGTGAACGCAAACAATTAGCTAATGGAGGAAAAAAATTGAGTGCTGATGGTACGTGGAATGTAACACTTAACAGTCCGATGGGAGCTCAAGCAGGGACTCTTGAACTTGCTTCTGATGGAAATACTCTTACAGGGAGCATGTCGGGTCCGCAGGGAAGTATGGAACTAGAAAATTGCACTGTAGACGGAGATAATCTTTCGTGGACAGTTAACATGACGCAACCAATGCCTATAACAATTGAAGCCACCGCGACAATTGATGGTGATCAGATAAGTGGCGAAGCAAAACTTGGAGCTTTCGGAACAGCAACTTTTGAAGGTTCAAGAGCTTAACGTTTCTGACATAACTGAAAAATAGTTTTAAATTAAAGTCTTTCACCAGACAAACTCATCTCCTGTAATATCTTTGAGGACCTTTAACGCCTAAAGGTGTTGTAAAATTTCACCGGAGATCATAATGGACGTTCGTGAAAGTATTAAGAACCTTATACGAGAAGCGTTGTTGGGCTTGGGTCTTGATGCTTCTGTTGAGGTTCATTTAGAAAGACCTGCAAATAGCCAGCATGGAGATTGGTCTACAAACATTGCTCTGGCTTTAGCGAAAAAAGCAGAGTTGGTTCCACGGGATTTGGCGAATGAGATTAAAAGAGTTTTAGAAGAACTCTATTCTGAAGATATTTCTGCAATTGAAGTTGCAGGGCCTGGATTCATAAATTTTTATTTGAATAAATCTTGGCTTTATGACGTTCTGGTTCAAGTGGTGACTGCAGGCTCGGATAATTGGGCGCGGTTAGGAGAAGGTGAAGGAAGTGAAGTAATTGTTGAATTTGTTAGCGCCAATCCAACCGGACCTTTGCATGCTGGACATGGAAGGGGAGCCTGTTACGGCGATTCAGTTGCCAGACTTTTAGAAAGATCAGGTTATTCAGTTGCTAGAGAATTCTATGTGAATGATCGAGGAACTCAGATGGATCTTTTTGCCGCTTCTTTAGCAGCGTGCGTTTCCGGGAGAGATGTTCCCGAAGATGGATATCACGGCACTTATATAAAAGAGTGGGCTGAGGAGATTCCTGAAGGTGATGATCCTCTTGTTTGGGGAAAGCAACGTGCGCTTACTGCACATAAAGAAGTATTGAGTGATCTAAATATAGAATTCGATTCATGGTTCAGTGAGACTTCGATGGTTGAATCTGGAGCGATTGAAGAAACTCTTTCAATGTTAGAAGAGGCCAATGCTTCTTATCAAAGAGATGGTGCCACTTGGCTCAAAAGTACAGAATATGACGATGATAAAGATCGAGTATTAGTTAAATCAGATGGAGAATACACCTATTTATTGCCAGATGTTGCTTACCACTTAGACAAGTTGCAAAGGGCTGAGCGTCTCGTAAATGTATGGGGTGCTGACCATCATGGTTACATCACTCGCATGAAAGCAGCGGTCGAGTCATTGGGGTACGACCCAAAGAGATTAGACGTGGAAGTCACTCAGATGGTAAATCTTCAGCGTTCCGGAGAGGAAGTGAAGCTTTCTAAAAGAACTGGTGACATAGTGGAACTTTCTGAGGTCATAAAAGAAGTAGGACCAGATGCTGCACGTTTCACTTATTTATTGCAGTCAATAGACACTACACAAACATTTGATTTGGACTTGGTTTCTAGAAGGGTAAACGAAAACCCTGTTTTCTATGTCCAATATGCTTATGCTCGAATCCGCTCGATGATGAAAAAAGCTGATGAAGTTGGTTTTGAACCTCTTCCTATTTCAGAAATTGATCTATCAAAACTTCAACATTCTAGAGAACTGGTATTAATCAGGTCATTGCATGAATTGCCTGAAATTGTTGCTCGGGCTACTCGTGAATTGGCTCCTCACCAGATAACAACGTGGCTACGGGAATTTGCTGCCGATCTGCACGGTTTTTACCATGATTGTCGTGTTCTGGGTGATGAGATAGAACCGTCCTTAACACAAGCAAGGTTTGTGTTGATGCAGGGTGCCCTAATCGGGTTAGAAGTGGGAATGCATTTACTTGGAGTAAGCGCACCTGAAGAAATGTGGCGCGATGAAGTTGAAAGTTCAGAAGGAGACGGATGATGGCAGGAGCAATTATGCGGGAACTACTTCCAGATAATGCAGATACCTCATCGGAGGAGCGAACCCTTGTAGGCGGATGCGATCTGGTGGAACTCGCCAACGAATTTGGGACACCTCTTTTCGTTTACGATGAAAATCATTTACGGTCCAGATGCCGTGAAGCAGTCGAAGCATTTGATGGCAATGTCGCTTATGCCACAAAAGCTTTTCTTTGTATTGAGATGGCGAGACTTGCTTATGAAGAAGGAATGAATCTTGATGTGGCAACTGGAGGAGAGTTGTTTATAGCTAGAAAAGCCGATGTTCCTGGTGAGCGAATAGTCATGCATGGGAATAATAAAAGCCTTGAAGAACTAAACTTCGCACTTAGAGAAGGCGTGGGGCGCATTGTAGTAGATTCTTTCAACGAACTTGAACGGTTAGAAGAGTTGTCTGCTGATTTAGGCATAACAGCTAAAATTCTCTTAAGAGTTACGCCTGGGGTAGAGGCACATACTCATGAATTTATTTCTACAGGTCAAGAAGATTCAAAGTTTGGTTTTACAGTCGCATCTGGTTTAGCTGCGGAGGCTGTTGATAGGGCGAGAAGATCCAACCACTTAGATTTATTTGGTCTGCATGCCCATATAGGGAGTCAGGTTTTTGATGTTGAGCCATTTGCTAAAGCTGTCGCAGTTTTGGCTGAATTTGCAGCTCCTTTTGATTTTCCTGAATTATCCGTGGGTGGAGGTTTGGGAGTTCCTTACGTTGAAGGTGAATCTGCCCCGTCTATAAAAGAGTGGGCAGAAGCTATCTTTGAAGCTTGCAGTAAAGCTGGAGTCAAGTCACTGGTTAGTTCAGAGCCGGGAAGGTCCATAGTCGCTAGTGCGGCAGTAACTCTTTATACGGTTGGGACTATAAAGGAAGTGCCTGGTCACAGGACGTACGTTTCAGTTGATGGAGGGATGAGTGATAATCCAAGACCGGTTCTTTATGGTTCTGGGTATGAAACTTTTTTACCTCGTGCTAATCAAGCACAACGTCAAAAAAATGTACGTCTTGTAGGTAAACATTGTGAATCTGGAGACGTACTTATTAAAGAAGCATGGGTGCCTGAAGATTTGGCAGTCGGAGACATTCTTGCCACTCCTGTAACTGGAGCTTATGGGTATTCAATGGGCTCTAATTACAATCAAGTCCTCAGACCAGCAGTGGTTTTTGTATCTGATGGCTCGCCACGAGTAGTTGTGGCTCGTGAATCATATGAAGATCTAATAAGACGTGACATTTAACATATAAAAGAAGTTAAAACAATACCTGACTACGGGCCTGTGGCAAGTACCGTATGAGTATGGAACAAGTTAATGTCAATATAGGACTTTTAGGTTGCGGAACAGTTGGAACTTCTCTTCTCGAGTTGCTTTATGAACAGAGAGAGGCAATTCTCCAACGCACGGGGTTGGAGATAGATGTCACGAAGGTGTCTGTGAGAGATCTTTCCAAATCGCGAAATGTGCCTATAGAACAGTCTTTGTTTACTGACGACCCGAAACAGGTTGTTGAGAGTGCCGAAGTAGATGTTGTCATTGAAGTGATGGGCGGTATTGATCCATCTAGAGAATTAATTTCAAAAGCGCTTGAGTTGGGAAAATCTGTAGTTACAGCAAATAAAGAACTTTTAGCTGCCCATGGAGAAGAATTGTATGCCCTAGCCGAACAGTCAGGTGTTGATCTGTTGTTTGAAGCTGCTGTGGCAGGTGCAATTCCCATTATCCGACCATTACGTGAGTCTTTAGTCGGAGAACCGATTACCAGAATTATGGGGATTGTGAACGGTACAACAAATTTCATTCTTACAAAAATGTCTGACGAGGGCATGCCATATGCGGAAGCATTGGAAGAGGCCCAGAAGCTGGGTTATGCAGAAAGCGACCCAACAGCAGATGTTGAAGGTCATGATGCTGCAGCTAAAGCAGCGATAATTGCAAGCCTCGCCTTTGGAGGGAGGGTTAGCTCCAGTGATGTTTATGTGGAAGGTATTACAGAAATAACTCCTGAAGACCTACAATTTGCGCACCGCTTGGGTCATTGCATAAAGCTGTTGGCGATTGCGGAAAAACAAGACAGCAACGGTGAAGAGTCTTTATGCGTTCGTGTTCATCCGAGCATGGTTCCTTTATCTCATCCTTTGGCAAATGTCCAAGAAAGTTTTAACGCTATTTTTGTCGAGGGCGATTCAGTGGGTGACTTGATGTTTTACGGTAGAGGCGCTGGAGGTCAACCAACCGCATCAGCTGTGCTGGGAGATTTGATTGACGCTTCTTGCAATATAAAAAGATCAAGCAGTGCTTCAATTGGAGAGTTCAGATCTATAAGAATTTCACCAGTTGCTGATTTAGAGACTCGGTACTTTTTGGAAGTAGAGGTAGATGATCGGCCAGGCGTTTTGGCACAAGTAGCAGCTGTTCTTGGGGAACACAATGTGTCAATACAGTCTATGGAACAAGAAGGTCTCGAAAGCGAAGCCAGGCTTATTTTCATTACCCATAAAGCGCTAGAAAGTGATTTTCAAGCAGCTATAGATGCTTTGGACGAGCTGCAAATAGTTAGAAGCATCGGAACTGTCCTAAGAGTTATCGGAATCGATTAAGTCGAGGGGTGTAAGTGAGGTATGTAAGTACAAGAGGTCTAGCGCCAGAAAAAACCTTCAGTGAAGCCTTGTTGACAGGTTTAGCAGAAGACGGGGGCTTGTATGTCCCATATGAATGGCCGACATTGCAGTATTCAGGCAGCGGAGATTATTTGGAAACCGCTTTCAAAGTTATGAACCTGTTTATCGATGGAGGCATCGCGGAGAAAGAACTTAGGCAAATAATTACTGACGCCTATAGCTCTTTTGAAGCACAAGAAGTGGTTCCTTTGATTGAACTAGATGATCAAATCTACCTAATGGAGTTATTTCACGGTCCAACTCTTGCTTTTAAAGACATTGCCTTACAACTAGTTGGAAGGTTGTTCGATCATGAATTAAATGCCAGAGGAGAACACCTGACAATTGTGGGAGCGACTTCAGGTGATACGGGTTCAGCAGCGATTGAAGCTTGCAGGGATAGACAGAATTTGGACATAGTTATTCTCCATCCGGCAGACAGAGTTTCTGATGTTCAACGAAAACAGATGACTACCGTAGATTCTTTCAATGTTCATAATGTTGCTATTGAAGGAACCTTTGATGACTGTCAAGATCTGGTTAAAGCGATGTTCAATGATCTCGAGTACAGAAATAGCTTGAAACTAGGTGCTGTTAACTCAATTAACTGGGCAAGGGTTATGGCTCAAATTGTTTATTACGTGGTGGCTTGTGAGAAACTTGGTTCCAATGAACAGCAAGTAATTTTCTCTGTTCCAACCGGAAATTTCGGAAATGTATTTGCTGGCCATGCAGCAAGGAACTGTGGTCTTAATATTCCAAAACTGCTGGTAGCAAGTAATAAAAATGACATACTTACACAGTTTTTCAACACAGGTGGAATGGAGATCAGTGAAGTCATTCCAACTCTCTCCCCAAGTATGGATATACAAATTTCATCTAATTTAGAAAGACTCATCTTTGAGTTATTAGGTAGAAATGGTGGAGATGTAAGAAATCTTCTCGAAAAGTTTCGCTTAGATGGAAGCATTAATGTAGGTCCTGATGTGGAGGCAAAGTTGTCCGATAGTTGGAACGGTTACAGTTTTGATGATGAAGAAGTAGTTAATTGCATTTCTTTAGAATCGGAAAAATCAGGAGTAGTGCTTGACCCACATTCAGCTATAGGAGTGTTGGCTGCACGTGCCTACCGAAAAGAAAAAGACAATCAAAAAGTTCCGATTGTTTGCCTTGCTACAGCGCATCCAGCTAAATTTCCTGAAGCGGTTGAGCAGGCCATTGGTCACTGTCCACCTCTTCCAGACCGATTAGCAGATTTGCATGAGCGTCCGGAGTATTTAACTCTTTTACCAAATGATTTAGAAATTGTAAAAGACCATGTGAAGAACTGTTCCAGAATAGGTATAGGGAAATAGGCCAGAAATGCTGAAGGTTTTTAACATAATGGGAAAATCATGAAGTATGTAATATGCGTTCCAGACGGTTGTGCTGATTTGCCTGTTCCTGAACTTAATGGGAAGACTCCTTTAGAGGTAGCCAGCATGCCAAATCTTGACGCGCTCGCTGCGCGAAGTACTTTAGGCCGTGCAGAAGTCATTCCGAGTGGCATGCCACCAGGAAGTGATGTGGGGAACATGTCAATCTTTGGTTATGACCCAAGCCATTACCATACAGGCCGTGCCCCAATTGAAGTTGCTGCTCTGGGAGTAAAATTGCGACCAGACCAAACGGCTTTTAGATGCAATTTGGTGAAAATAGTTGATGGTGTAATGGTTGATTACGCAGGCGGAAATCCTTCCTCGGATGAAGCAGCAGAAGTTATTGCTGAAATCAATAAAGAACTGGGCAAACCAGATGACGGGATTTATTTCTTACCTGGTGTAAGTTTTCGTCATGCGCTGATTGCGCCCAGATATTTCGCTGATGCTGATTGCGTGCCTCCCCACGATTTAACAGGTAGTCAGGTGGTGTTACCTTCAGGGGCATCTGGACAAGAAATTTCAGATTTAATGATTGCATCTGAGAAAATATTGTCACAATCAGACTTAGATGCAACGGGAATTTGGTTGTGGGGGCAAGGCACTCAACCACAACTTCCATCTTTTTTTGACGTCAACGGTGTCAATGCGGGTTTAGTTACGGCGGTAGACCTTGTTAGGGGTATTGGCAAGTTAGCGGATATGAAGGTTTGCGACATTCCAGGAGCAACCGGCTGGTATGACACGGATTATGAAGGAAAGAGAAACGTAGCTTTAAAAGAATTAGAAGATGGTTTAGATCTTTTCATAATTCATGTTGAGGCGACTGATGAAGCTGGTCATGCCGGAGACATCGAAGCAAAAGTTGAGGCGCTTGAAAATTGGGACTCTCGAATTTTAGGTGACTTAATTTCCGGCTTAGATTCGATGGGACCGTGGAGATTGTTAATGCTTCCTGACCATGCGACCCCTCTAACACTTAGAACACATACACCCGATCCGGTTCCTTACTTGCTGTTTGATTCTGAAAAAGATTCATCAGGGGGTGTTTTTACCGAAATTGGTGTTTCAGAGTTGCCTTTGGTTGAGGGGCATCAACTAATGAAGACTCTTCTAGCTGACTAATAAATGGTTATTTTTAAAAAAAAATAAAAACTGATTTTTAAATATGTTTTGTGTTGTAGACGACTATGACTCCGCATACAGTACAAGGTGTCGTTACGGCTGAGGGCCTGATTGACATTCAGCAGGTCTGATTCTTAGACGATTGTGACCCAGAGCGCATTTCGTTTTAACGGCAATCAATTTCGTGTTAAACCAATTTCTGAGGGTTAAACACACAATTACCAGACACAGAGGTGTTTAATTATGGACTCGACTGAGTTACAAAGCGATTCATTGGAAGCCAAGGGGCGAGATGAACTTATTACTATTGCTACTGCTCTAGGCGGTAAACCAGCTTCTCGTGCCAGAAAAGCTGAGATAGTTGAAATGATTCTTGAGTTATCTTCTGGGGGAGGTGCTCCAACTCCTGAAACCCAAGAACCCGCTAAACAAGATCAAGCAGAAAATGAAACAGAACCTTTGGCTGAATGGGAGGTTGCTCTTCAGGAGGAGTCTAAAGAGGAAACCAGTGATGATTCCAGCAAATCTGATGAGACCAGCAAATCTGATGAAAAAGAAGGGTCGGAAAGCGGAAGTAGCAGAGCACCATCTGGCAAAGACTCTGAAACAAGGAGTTCAAACAATAATCGTGAAAAACGCAGTGGAGAATATACTGAACCCGGAAACCGTCGACGTCGACGTCGAGGCCGGGGTCCTGACATGCCAGATGAATCCTGGGACGGTGAACCAGTTTCAATAGAGGGTTATTTGGATCTGCGTAACGAAGGCTATGGATTTTTAAGAACAACAGGTTTCCGACCTTCAAAACAAGATGCTTATGTTTCAGTTAAACAAGTCAAAGAGTTTGACCTTCGTCGTGGCGATTATCTGGTAGGTGGTGCTAGACCTGCAAATAGAAGCGAGAAAAATCCTGCCCTTTTGAGACTGGACACTGTAAATGGAAAATCACCTGAAGAAGCAAAAAAACGACCTAATTTTGAAGACTTAACACCTCTTTTTCCAGATGAGCGGTTAAATCTTGAACTTGCTGCTGACCCTTCTAATATGACCGCTCGCATCGTCGATCTGTTGTCTCCAATAGGTAAAGGTCAAAGAGGTCTTATTGTTTCACCACCCAAAGCGGGTAAAACAACAATCATGAAACAGATTGCAAGGTCAATCGAGACCAACAATCCTGAGGTCAAACTAATTGTCTTGTTGGTAGATGAAAGACCTGAAGAAGTGACTGATATGAAGAGATGGCTCATAAATGGTGAAGTCGCAGCGTCAACCTTTGACAGGCCAGCTGAAGAGCATACAGCTATTGCTGAAGTAACAATAGAAAGAGCCCGAAGACTTGTTGAATATGGTGAAGATGTCGTAATTATTCTTGACGGGATAACAAGATTGGCTCGAGCTTATAATTTGGCCGCTCCTGCTACAGGCCGAATCATGTCAGGTGGTGTTGACAGTGGAGCCTTATATCCGCCAAAGAAATTTTTTGGTGCTGCCAGAAATGTTGAAGAAGGAGGCTCGTTAACTATTTTGGCAACAGCTTTAGTAGAAACAGGTTCCAAGATGGACGAGGTTATCTTTGAAGAGTTTAAAGGAACGGGAAATATGGAACTTCGTTTAGATCGAAGGATTGCGGAAAGACGTGTTTACCCAGCCATCGATGTCAATGCCTCCTCAACGCGTCATGAAGAACTCTTATTCGATCGTAAGCAACTGAATCAGGTATGGAAGCTAAGACGTGTTCTAAACGGTTTAGCGTCGGATGGTGATAATGGTTCAGGTGCAGGTTTGGAACTGCTCATTGACCGGCTGAAAACCTTTCCCAATAATGATGAATTTCTGTCAGAAGTTGCCAAAGGGCCTTCTATGGAAGCTTCCTAATTTTAAAGGTTGCTAATGTTAAATATTTCCAACAGACTGGACTGCTATGAAATCTGAAATACATCCTGAATATAGAACGGTGGCGTTCCAAGATACGAGTGAAGGAACTACATTTTTAATTTCTTCGACAGCTGAAACTTCAGAAACCACAGTTGTTGATGGTGTTGAATATCCATTAGTTAAAGTTGAAGTTTCATCAGCAAGCCACCCTTTCTTTACGGGCAAAATGCAAATTATTGATACTGCCGGCCGAGTTGAAAGATTTGAGCGTAGATACGGCAAAGGTCGCAAAAAAGGTTCTTAAGAGAACTTAAAGAAAATTTTTGCAAAACAATTGCCTTGGAACGAGAACAACGGTTATCTCTTAACCGGAGCAAACTGAGGAAAATTCTTCTTAAAGAGGATTGTCAAGAAATTGACAGTTTGATTGACACTTCCGGTAATGGGCTTAGAGGAAGTTCGACCTTATGGGTCTTAGCGGATCAGGAAACTCCAGAGGAGACCCTTGGTGCTTCTCTTTTAGAGTTAACAGCGCATGAAAACCTGCATTTGGTTATTTATTTTGAAAATCTTCAGGACGCTCAGACCACACAAAGGAGATCAAACGCTTTAAAGCCATCTCCTAGTATTTTCTTTTTCTCTAACGGAAAAGCAAATCAGGTTGAACCTGCTCTTTTTGATGAGAGAAAATTTGTTGAGCCTCCATTGCCAGAATTTGAAGAGTTGTGTTTGAAATTCGACTTGGAAAAAGTCTATGAATTTGGAACCTGGTCAGGAGAAATTTTGGGACTTGAAGTTCTGAGAGTTTTCGATAATGAAATTCAAGTGGGTGTCGGGAAGCTAGATCGAGAAGCCAATTCTTTAATTAGTAGGGGCAAGCCTGTGTCAGACGTTCTTTCATCAGCCGTAGAAATTGTACGTCTTTCTAGAAATTCAGAATCTAGCCTTCACCCACTTTCTAGACTTGTACGAGAAAGGTGGCTCAGAGCAGATGCTGTAGCCAATCCTAGGGAATATGGCATGGAGAGTTTAATTCTTTTGGAGCCACTTATAGAGAGGAAGTCGCTTCGAGATTCAATGCCTACAGCGGCAATGGGTTTTGATGAGAAAGGAGAAAAAGTCCTGTACGTTTTTTCTGTTGGTATAGATATCAGATTGGTCCCATTTATTGCTGATTTAGTGTTGCTTGAGTTGCCAGATCGCGTTGAAGTGGTAATTCCGAACAAAGATATCCTTGTGCCGATAGAAAAAAGTCTGAAATTTCTGAACATACCTCTAACAATTAGAGGTGTTGTTGGGGGATGGGAAAGATCCTCTGTTTAATTTGTTATTTTGTGTAAAAATGGATTGCATTATTGCACTAAGCCACATACCGCTACCCTGAGCTAATGATTGATCAAGTAAAAGCTTTAATCTCTGAGTTTGAAGATGTTGAACAGCGTTTAGCTGACCCTGAAGTAGTTTCTGACTCAAAGTTGTTAGAAGAACTTGGGAGAAGGCATAAAGAATTAGTAAGCGCTCTTTCTGCGGGTAGGCCACTTCAAGCGGCATATGAAAATCTTGATACTGCACGAGAATTGATGGAAGTCACCGAGGGTGAAGAGCGTGACCAGCTTCAAGAGGAAATAAGTAAGTTAAAAACTGAAATCTCAGAATTGGAGACTGAATTACGAATTCATTTATTGCCACAAGATCCGAATGATGGAAGAACGGTAATTGTAGAAATTAGAGGCGCAGAAGGCGGCGAAGAGGCCAACCTTTTTGCACGTGACCTTCGCGACATGTATGCGGCTCTTGCAACTACAAAAGGATGGGCAGTTGAACCTCTTGAGAGCAGGGAGTCTGACATGGGTGGCTTCACGGAAGTGGTCTTTTTAATTCGTGGCGAAACTGCTTGGGCGCATTTAAAACATGAAGGGGGTGTTCATCGTGTGCAAAGAGTTCCTGTCACTGAATCCCAAGGTCGTGTTCACACATCTTCGGCTACTGTCACTGTTCTTCCTGAGGCAGATGAAGTAGAAATAGCTATAGAAGAAAAGGATTTACAGGTTGATGTTTATAGATCATCAGGGCCTGGGGGCCAATCCGTAAACACAACAGATTCTGCAGTACGTATTACCCATTTGCCAACTGGTTTGGTTGTGACTATGCAAGACGAGAAGAGTCAACTTCAAAACAAAACAAAGGCTCTGCGGGTTTTAAGGGCTAGGTTGCTTCAGGTTGAACAGGAGCGTCAGCAGTCGGAAGCTGCATCTGCTAGACGGGATCAAGTAGGTGGTGGTGGAAGATCTGAAAAAATTAGAACCTATAATTTTAAAGAGAATAGGGTTACTGATCACCGGATTGGGTTAACTCTCCATCGGTTGGAGAGGATTCTTGCAGGTGAACTTGATGAACTAGTTGATGCCTTACTGATTGCAGAAAGAGATCGACAATTAGCTGAAACCCTTGATTAATAGAAGAAAATAGTGGGAACAGGGTTGTTTAGTACGGATGCATCGTTGAGTTGGAAGGAATTATTGGCTGAAACAGCGCGCAAGCTTTCAGTTGATAATGCAGAACTTGAAGCAAAGTGGATTATTGAAGAAGTGTCTGGGATCACTGGGCAGGGCGATTATCTAGAAAAAGCAAAACCAATACAGTTGGATCGATTGAATCGCTTGATTGAGAGAAGATTAACTGGCGAGCCACTTCAGTATGTTCTAGGTAGATGGCAGTTTAGAGAACTTGACATGTTTGTAGATAAAAGGGTTTTGATACCGAGACCAGAGACTGAGGTTCTAGTTGGATACGTGATCGAAGAGTGCAGAAACAAGAAAGTTGAATTCGAGACTCAAATGGATTTAAATGTTGCAGATCTGGGTTGTGGTTCGGGTGCAATAGGTCTCTCCATCGCTGCAGAAGTTGAAGGTGTTTCTGTATGGTGCAGCGATATTTCCGAAGAGGCGGTTTCTGTTACTCGTGCAAATCTTGCAGGTTTAGGAATGGCAGGTCAAAAAGTTTCTATAAGTCAAGGTTTTTGGTTTGATGCGTTGCCAGAGGAGCTTTTGGGAAAGTTTGACGTGATTGTTTCGAATCCTCCGTATATAGGCAATGAAGAAGAACTGCCTTTAGAGGTTAGTGAGTGGGAGCCTTCTTCTTCCTTGAGAGCAGGTCCGCTAGGAACAGAGAATCTAAGTTTTTTGTTAAGAAAATCAATTGAATGGTTGGCCTCAGACGGAACATTATTTTTAGAATTATCGCCCATGCAGGCAGATGAAATGGCTCAAGAGGCTCGGTACTTAGGCTATAGAGAAGTTAAGTTGAGACTAGATTTAGCTGAGAAGGAAAGAGTCCTAGTGGCTAAGAAGCCATTATGAACAAGATTCTAGATTTGGATTCGGACTTTGATAAAGCGGTATCTGAGGCAGCTGAGACTTTAAATGATGGAAAGCTGGTTTTACTTCCTACTGATACTGTTTACGGCCTAGCCGCCATTCCAACTGATAGAAGTGCGGTTGAAGAAATTTTCCAGCGGAAAAAACGTTTAAGTGATCAAGCATGCGCTGTTCTGATTTCAGAAATCCACGAAGTATTTGATCTTGCAGTTCCTTCGTCAGAGTTAGAACTCTTATCTCAAAACTTTTGGCCAGGTCCCATGACTATCGTTGGCAAGAGAGCTCAAAACTTGAACTATTTTCTAGGCGGCGATGAAAGTTCAATAGGAGTCAGATGTCCTGACCATGCATTTATGAGATCTTTGACAGCTATAACAGGACCTTTAGCGGTCACTTCAGCCAATCTTTCTGGTCTGCAAACTCCAGAAAACGCGAAAGAAGCCGTATCAGAATTAGGTGAAAACTTGTTGGTTGTGGATGGGGGACCTTGTAAAGGTAAACCCTCGACCGTTTTGAGCCTCTTAGGGGAGTCTTTAGAAATCCTTCGTGAAGGAACAATAGGAGTTGAAGATCTTGTTGCGGCAGGTCTTCGAGTTTAAGAAGGCTAGTCTATTGTTATGAAAGTAATAGCAATAGGTTGTGATCACGCGGGTTTCGAACTCAAAGAACGTTTAAAAAGCGAACTAAACGATATGGGTCATGAGGTAATTGACTGCGGAACAGATTCAACAGAAAGAGTCGATTATCCCGATTATGGATTTGCAATTGGCACGACGGTCATGGAAGGTCCTGCGGATTTGGGAGTTGCAGTCTGTGGATCTGGTATCGGCATAGGAATAGCAGCGAACAAGATTTCTGGAATCAGAGCAGCCACTGTCAACGATGTTGAAACAGCCAAATGGGCCAAGGCTCACAATAATGCGAATGTTCTTTGTTTTGGAGAGCGACTTATTGACCCTGAAATTGCAGTTGAAGCATTGAAGGCATGGTTGGATCAAGAGTTTGAAGGTGGACGCCATGAGGCGAGGGTGGCCAAACTTGATTCAAAGATTGACTCTTAACTGACTGGTATGAAATGTCATTTTTGAGGAGTATTCGTTCTGTTGTAAGGTTTCGAAAGTTTGAACTGAATCGAACAAACCGACTTTTGCGTAAGGTTGCGAATGTCGACGATTTAAGAAGTTTGGCTAAACGGCGTCTACCTGCTGGAGTTTTTGACTACATAGATGGAGGCGCTGAGGATGAAATAACCCTAAGAAACAATGTTGATGCTTATCGAAATGTTTCTTTCAAACCCAGAGTGTTGCGAGACATGACACATGTAGATACTTCTACTTCCTTGTTTGGACGCAGACTAGCTTTTCCTCTTGTTTTAGCTCCAACAGGTTTTACTAGAATTGCACACTCTGAAGGGGAATTAGCGGTTGTCAGAGCAGCGACTAGAGCAGGTATTCCATTCACCTTGTCGACAATGGCTACACGTTCTATAGAGGAATGTGCATCAGTAGCTGAAAGCGACACTCGTCTTTGGTTTCAGATATACACGTGGAGAGATCGATCTGTTGTAAAAAATCTTGTTGAAAGAGCCGAAGCAGCAGGTTTCGAAGCTGTGTGTCTTACAGTTGACACAGCGGTTCTTGGACGGCGGGAGCGTGATGTGCGACGAGGATTTACCCTACCTCCTGAAGTTGGTCTTGGAACGATAATTGACGGTCTGAAAAACCCAGGATGGACATGGGACTTTTTGAAAGCAGATCCTATTCGTTTCGCAAACGTTGAAGGAATCACAGCTATCGACGGTTCAACAGCAGTTGATCTCGCAGAACACATGAAATCCCAATTCGACCCCGGTCTTTCTTGGAGTGATGTGGAATGGCTTAGATCCATCTGGAAGGGACCAATCTTGATAAAAGGAATCCAAACAGTCGAAGATGCTTTAATTGCTGTTGAATCAGGTGTAGAAGCTATCGCGATCTCCAATCATGGAGGAAGGCAACTAGATGGAGCGCCTGCACCATTCGACTTGTTACCAGAAGTTGCTGAAGCAGTTCAAAACCGTTTAGAGATAATTTGTGATGGCGGAGTCCGTAGAGGTTCAGACGTAGTAAAGGCGGTTTCGCTAGGAGCTAATGCGGTGATGACTGGAAGACCTTACCTTTACGCCCTTGGAGCATGTGGTGAAAGAGGAGTCGACCATGTTCTTGATCTGCTTCAAGAAGGTATTGAAAGAACAATGGCACTAACCGGAGTTGCTTCTGTAGAAGATTTATCACAAGATCTAATCAGCAGAACAAAATAATCAGAATGTTATTTTAGTTTCCGGTTGATGCTTCAAGAATTCCTACAAGCATGTCGGTTAAGTTGTCTTTGTATTCTGAATTGCTAAGAGGTGTTTCAATCCCAGCTTCTATAGAGCGAGCCCTTTCTGAAAGAGATGAAGTCATTAATTGCATCATTGCTATAAGACGTTCTTGTCGAAGAACTGCTGGTAAAAAGTCAGGTCGGTTTTCGAGCATGTTTAGTGCTCTAGACAGGTGAGGTGAAGAAAGATCTCCTGAAAGGCTTCTCCAATTCGAGAATTGATCAGAAAGTTGTGAGACTATCTGCAGGTACCTGCATCCGCTGCTGGTATCAAAGCAACTTACCATCGGAACCACTAGAGCATTTATTAGAGAGCGAGTAGAAGACTCTTCACTAAGAGGCGAGAGAAGATCTCCCCTATGTTTGTCAATGGGCTGCCCATGAGAGGTGAGAATTCCTTCAAGAAGACCTTCTCTTGAGCCAAAGTGATATGTAACAGCTGATGTGTTCCGCTGTTCTGCAGCAAGGACAATTTCTTGAACTTGGACTTGCCAGATTCCTTTTAAGGCAAAAAGCCTTTCAGCTTCTAATAGGAGCTGTTCGCGTGTTTTGACGCTGCTTCGAGGCACTTATCCGAGTGGCAACAGGGCATTTGAAGGCAACACAGAAACTGAAATGTCTTCTGGAAGCTCATACTGGAAGTCAGGGAACTTCCTTTGCGCTTCTGCTCGGTGGCGATCTGTTGAGTGGATTGGATCCTTATCAAATTCCGGAATAACACGTTGTCCAAAAATTTCGAGCATTTCCAATACTTGTTCGTGTGCCATTCCTTCGATTGGCAATCCAAATACGACTTGGTCACAGCCGACTTCCTGATAGCGAACTAGTTGTTCACACACCTCTTCAGGTGTCCCGCAGAGCATGTAACCTTCTGCAATGGCCCAGTCGAGCATTTCATCAGTCCAGTTTGGGTCTATAGGGGCATCTGGCCAAGTAACCGCATCAGGTGATTTGGGCATAGTGTCGTGGTACATGTTCACCATGGTCACTAAATAGCCCCTTCCTTTGGTTTTAGCTATTGCTCTTGCCTCGTCTCTATTTTCAAGACAGATGACGGCATTTGTCATCATGACATTGTCATTTTTAAATTGACCGATTTGCTCTACAGGGTCTTGGATTGCTTCTTTGTATGCGTCGACACGCCCTTTTAGATTATGAATAGGCTCGAAATTAAAAGCTATAGCGCCTATTCCAAGGGATCCAGCTTTTGCAAATGTAGGTGGATTTCCACAAGCAACCCAAAGAGGGGGGTGGCCTTTACCGTATGGTTTCGGAAGAATATTGTGTGGGGTCGGCACAGTGAAAAATTCTCCTTTAAAGTCATAATCTTTTTGTTCCCACATTCGAGGTATTTCACGAATCACCTCATCCCACTGAGCTTTGGTTTCACTTGGGTCTGTGACATTAAAACTCAGAAGTTCATGACTACCTGCTCCACGTCCAGTTCCAAATTCAAAGCGGTTTTCTGTAACGTGGTCGAGCATTGCTGCTCTTTCTGCGATCCGGACAGGGTGTTCTTTATTGGTTGGCAAACTAGTGATTGCTGATCCAAGGTGAATGTAGTTTGTTTGCGCAGCTACCCATCCCATTATTGGCGCGGGAGCTGACATGTGACTGTACTCAGTGAGGGAGTGGTGCTCACCGAACCACATGTATTTCCAGTTGTTTTTATCAGCGACAACCCCGTAGTTAGCTTCACGCATAAGTTCGGTATGTTCGGATTCTGTGTCATGAGCTGCAGGTCCAGGTATGTATCCATTGCTAAAAATTCCAAACTCCATGGAACCCCCTTTATTTAATGGCCTCCATTAGTATGTCTGATTTAACTTGTTTTGTCAAGGCCTAGAGAAGTCTTGCTTGTAGGTTCAAAATGAGAATTAGGTAATTTGCATGGAAAGTGAACATATAAACGCTGGTCAGGAGCTGTTTCTGGATGGACAAGAAACTCTCGTGGGAGCATGGAAAAAAACCTTAGAAAAAAATCCTGAGAAGACACTTTTCTCTTTCAATGGAGAAAAGATAAATAGGGCAACTTTTTTTGATCAGACTTCTCAAACAGCGTCTGCTCTAGTTAACCACGGGTTAACACACGGTGACAGAGTGATTATTTCCGGAGAGACCTCACTGGATTTAGTTATAGCCCATGTAGCTTGTTTACGCCTTGGTTTGATACTCGTCCCTGTAAATGGTTCATATAGTGAGGCCGAGCTTTCATTTCTAATTAAGGATGCAGCCCCTAGTGCTGCTCTAGTAGATAATCAAGAGTGGCACGAACTTTTAAGTTCTATAGATCCTGACTTATTTATTTCTTCAACTTCACTAAAAATTGAAAGTGGACCTATCCCAGATCTAGATTTTTCTAAACCAGAAGATCCAGCTTTAATCGCATACACCTCAGGAACAACCGGAAAACCAAAGGGAGCTGTTCACACCCAGAGGACCTTATTAGCGGGAGCTCTTTCAGTTGCTACTGCTTGGGAATGGACAGAATCAGACAGTCTTTTGTTGTGCCTGCCTTTGTTCCATATTCATGGAATGGGCATCGGTTTGCATGGAACTTTACTTGTTGGAGGATCCGCTGTTCTACAGGAAGGTTTTGATCACGATTCGATCTTTTCGGCAATTACTGAAAACGGCTGCTCGATGTTTTTTGGTGTTCCAACTATGTACAACCGGCTCTTGGAAGATGAAAGGGTGACTCAACTATCTTCTTTACGTTTATGTGTCTCAGGGTCAGCACCTTTGTCTGCAGATTTGCATAAACAATTAAAGGAAAGAGGTGTTGACGTGTTGGAGAGATACGGAACGACTGAAACTATGTTGACAATTTCTAATCCTTTTTTAGGAGAAAGACGCGCAGGTTCTGTGGGGCTCCCTCTACCTGGTGTTGAAATCAAAATAGAACAAGATAGCGGGGAGGTTTTAGTTAGGGGCGAATCAGTTTTCAGAGAGTACTGGTCAAAGCAGGAGGAAACGGAATCTTGTTTTAAAAATGGATGGTTCAAAACAGGCGACATTGCAAAAATTGGCGACGACGGTTACATATCGATAAATGGCAGGATAAAAGAATTAATCATTACGGGTGGATTGAATGTCTACCCGCAGGAAGTAGATGACGTTCTACAGTTACACCCGGATATTGCTGAGGTGGCGGTTTCAGGAGTTGAGTCACAAGAATGGGGAGAGGAAGTTGTTGCTTGGGTAGTAATGAAAGAAGGGGTTGACAGTCTAGATTTAGATGAATTTAGAAAATTTGCTTCAAAAAATTTGGCTTCTTACAAACTTCCCAAGAGACTGGTATTTGTAAAAGAGTTACCAAGGAATGCTCTTGGTAAAGTTTTGCGACATGAGTTAAAAGCATAAGGGTGGCCAATGGGAAGTGAAATAAACACAAATAGCGTCTCATTTCATTTTGATGTGATGTGCCCTTGGGCGTACCAGACATCGATTTGGATGCGTGAAGTTCGAGACAGACTAGATATCGAAGTGGACTGGTGTTTTTTTAGTCTCGAAGAAATTAACAGAACGGAAGGAAAAAAACACCCTTGGGAACGCGAATGGTCCTACGGATGGTCAATGATGAGGATAGGCGCTTTCCTTAAAAGAATTGATCCTGCCTTAAACGACGCTTGGTACTTTAAATCAGGAACAGCTCTCCATATGGAGGGACGTAAGCCCCACGACCCCGAAGTAGCAAGGTTGCTTCTAACCGAGATGGATCAGGATCCAAAAGTTGTTGACGAAGCACTTGCAGACCTGACCACACATGACGATGTAAAACGAGATCACGAAATTGTCACTTCGTTAGGCGGGTTCGGTGTTCCAACACTTGTTTTTGAAGGAAATGAACGTATTTTCGGCCCTGTCTTAATCAACCCTCCAACAGGTGAAGAGGCAGAAAAGCTCTGGTCATTAGTAACTGGTTGGTTGGAATTTCCAAATCTATACGAGATGCAAAGACCTAAAATGCCAGTTGATCTTGAAAAAATAAGTGAGACATTCAATCCCTATGTTAAAGCAAGAGATTGGGAGACTAGGGCCAACCCAACACCGTAAAGAGGAGCGAGCATGAGTATGAACAAAGAACAGATAATAGAAGGATTCAGTCAAATATGGGAAAAATGGAACCACTTCGGATCAGAGTTGAATGAAACCCAGTGGGAAACACCCAGTCGCCTTCCCGGATGGACAGTTAAAGACAACTTGGCACATATCGTGGGAGGCGAGTACATGTTAAGTCGTCGAGAGATCCCTCAGACAGAGGTTTCAGGAGACCACATAAAAAACCCTGTAGGAGAGGCAAACGAAAAAGCACTCCAGATTTTTCGTGAAAAAGAAGGCAGTGAGGTGCTTGCTTTATTCAGAGAAATAACATCTGAGAGATTGCAAGTGCTGACCGAGATGAGTGAAACAGACTTTGAATCGGTTGGATTCACACCAGTCGGAGAAGCTCCGTATTCAAGATTTATGAGAATCAGAATCTTTGATGCTTGGCTGCATCTTCAAGATTGCAGAAAACCTCTGGGTCTCCCCGGGGATGAAGATGGTTTGCCAGCTGAGATTGCGATTGATGAGATTTCTTCCGCTGTTGGTTTTATAGTCGGCAAGAAAGGAGAAGCCCCGGAAGGAAGTAGAGTCGAGATAGTTCTTTCAGGGCCTGTCGAGAGATCGCTTCGAGTAGAGGTTAAAGATGGGCGAGCGTCATTGGTGGAAACTTTTGAAGAGGAAGCAACTAGCACTTTGACATTGTCTTCATTAGATTTCACCGCACTGACAGGAGGACGTGAAGACGCAGTGGCTTATTTAGATGATGGCCGTGTCACTTTAGGTGGTGATCTTGATGTCGCAAGGAAAATTGCTGAAAATTTCGCTTACACAATGTAGGAGCATAAAAAATGTCTTTTAGCCAAAAACTTTTAAACATACCTGCAGCCGAAGATTCTTTACCTGGTAGGGAAACTCCGATTACTTTGACAGGGGTCCATGCAGTAAATGGAAATAAGATCACCCCACCTTTTCCAGAAGAGATGAGTTCAGCCGTCGTTGGAATGGGTTGTTTCTGGGGAGCAGAGAGAATTTTTTGGGAACTAGAAGGAGTATGGACTACAGCAGTCGGATACAGCGGTGGCCACACACCCAATCCCACCTATGAAGAAGTTTGTTCCGGACTTACAGGTCATGCTGAAGTCGTATTAGTTGTCTATCAGAAAGAGCTAGTAGACATACGAGAATTGTTGAGAGTCTTCTGGGAGAATCACGACCCAACTCAGGGTATGAGACAGGGCAATGATATTGGCACACAATACAGATCAGGAATCTGGTTGTCGGATCAAGAAGATCTAGCTAAGGCTAAAGAAGATCTCAAGTTGTACGAAAAATCTCTAATTAATGCTGGTTTTGACGAGATCAAAACCACGGTAGAAACTCAAAAGGATTTTTATTTTGCGGAGGAATATCACCAGCAATATTTGTACAAGAATCCAAATGGGTACTGCGGAATTGCTGGAACAGGCGTTCTCTGTAGTAGGTAATGAAAATTACATGCCGATGTTTTCAGTTGTAAGAGAATTTTTTATTACGCGTCTTTATGATTAGGCTTTTGTTGGGGATAGAAAATGGGTGAATTTTTACTTGATCAAAAATTAGTTGATCGACTTGTCGCTGAAATGGAATATGAGCTGGAGCGAAAAGGTCCACCAGAAAATTTCCCCCAGTTCCCTGATATACCTTCAGCTCGTTACACGAGTAAAGATTTTTATGATTTAGAACAAAAGTATTTATGGAATAACAGTTGGTTAGTAGCGGGGCGAGTTGAAGATATACCTAAACCAGGAGATTATTTTCTGTTCGACGAGACTGGCATTCCTTTAATAGTTTTGAGAGGTAATGACAACAAAATTCGTTGTTTTTCCAATACTTGCAGACACCGCGGGGCGCCTGTTGTTAGGGAGAAAGAAGGCACAATACGCCATTTACAATGCCAGTATCACTCTTGGACCTATGGAATAGACAACGGTGAGCTTTTAGCAGTGCCAGATGAAAGAGATTTTGTGGATCTTTGCAAAGAAGACCGCGGATTACCGGAAATAAGTTGTGATACATGGGGTGGATGGATTTGGATCAATATAAATCCCAGCGCGTCTCCTTTGATGGAATTTTTAGGAAAAATCCCAGAAGAAATGAACCAGTATCAATGTGAGAATCTTCGTTTAGTGGGAACAGACCACCGCGAAGTTAATTGCAATTGGAAAGTTGCAATTGAAGCATTTCAAGAGGTTTACCACTTCAGATTCATACATGATCGGGGAGGGTGGACCAGCCTTGATTCGCGTGGGGGAACAATGGGACTTCTAAAGCATGGAAATTCGAGAATGGTAGTTCCACGGTCAAAACAGATGGTGGAGAAATTCGGAATGGAATCTTGGAAAGATTTTAAGGTGGTGGAAGATCCGTTGGGACTTGAAAATATTCCTACTGTTCATCCCATTGTCCACTGCACTAGCTACTCATTTACCATTTTTCCGAACTTTATTTCTCCTGTAGGTGCAACTGGGTTTCCCATAATGCTCTTTTTCCCCGCTGGAATTGATAAAACGAAAATACGTATCTACCACTATGCGCCCGACTGGGGAGATGGTGACCCACCGGAAGCATGGAAAAAACGCATAGCTGAGTTTGCTGTTGTGATAGATGAAGATGTTTGGAATTTAGACGCAATGCAGAAAGCAATGGAGTCACCAACTTATGATGGAACACCTCTGTGTTATCAAGAGAGACGAATTTACAACATGCAAGAAGTGATCGATCGAGTAATAGGGGTTGAAAGAATCCCTTCAGAGATGTCTGTTCCCCAGTTGTTGGATAGTTACATAGAGGAGTAATTTTAGAGGCTTATAATTCCAGCCTCTTGAAGGGTTTCTAATTCTGATTGATCCAAGCCAAGCTCTTCCTTAAGAACCTGTTTTGTGTGTTCGCCTACCCATGGAACACGCGTCTCGGGTCCTTCACTAACTTTTGACATTTTTATCGGATTTCCAGGCAATAGGATCGGTTCATCGACGTCATCTGTTCTTGGTAGGGAAACGATCATATTTCTCTCATCCAAATGAGGATCGTTTATCACTTCTTCGGGAGTCAAAACTGGGCCTGAAGCGACATTAGCTTCTGCAAGAAGCTTCGAAGTTTCAGACCTCGTGAAATTTTTAGCCCATTTTTCCAAGGCGGGAATGATTTCAGAATGCAAATGCTTTCCCCATCCCGATCGTTCTTTGAACCGAGAATCTTCAATCCAACCAGGCTTGCCTATCAAATGTGCAAGATTTTCGAATTGATGTTCCCTGACGAACTGAATAACCAAGTAGCCATCGCTGCAAGAAAAAGGAGCAATCACATATGGTGCAGGATTGGGCTCACGCGGGATACCCATAGAAGCAAAATTTATAGCAACTTCAGCCAAGGACGCCATGCAGTCAAACATAGCTAGATCTATATATTGACCTTCGCCGGTGGCCTCTCTGTGTCGAAGAGCAGCGAGTATTCCTATTGCGCCAAATAAACTTGTTGCGATGTCTCCCACTGCACCCATGGGGTTAACTACAGGGGGTTCTCCTTCACGTTTTTTGAAATCATAAAGTCCAGACATCGCTTCTGCCACAGAGTTGTAAGCCGGCCAGTTTTGATAAGGAGAGTTCCCTGAATTCCCAAAACCCGAAATTGATATGACTATCACATCTGGGTATTTATCATTTATTGCTTTATAACCAATTCCAAATTTATCCATTGTTCCGGGTTTGAAATTGTCGCCCACTACATCGAATTTTGGTACTAATCGAAGAAAAAGTTCTTGTCCTTCTGATGTTGAGAGGTCGATTCCCACACTCTTTTTGTTCAAGTTATTACGGAGAAAAGTTGCACCTACTGGTCTTCCTAAAGGGTCACTCATAGAAGGTGCCGCACCTCGAGCTGATTCTCCTTTGGTTGGATGCTCTATTTTCACCACTTCGGCTCCCAAGCGAGCCAATAACTGAGTTGCAAATGGTAAAGCCTGCATTTGTTCAACAGCAAGAATTCTCACGCCGTCGAGTGGCTTACCGTACTTTCCGGCTTCTTCGTTTGATATTTCACCTAGATCCATCCAGCACTCCTTATGTCGGGAGAATAAAGATTTAAGCCTAGGATACTTCCTTAAGGTACATTGGATTGAATCAAGTTGTTTCTTAATAATGCAGAAGACAAGCAATTGGGGGATTGACTATGGAAGTCCATGGAATTATTTCGTATGGAACCTACATACCAAGAGGATGTTTGTCGCGTTCATCAATAGTTGAATTTACAGGTAAAGGCTCTGGAGAGGGCACACGCTCAGTCGCATCATACGATGAAAATACAACCACTATGGGGGTTGAAGCAGCTCGAAATGCTTTACATAACTCAGAGGTAGATCTAAAGAAGCTTTACTTCACAACCGTTATGCCCGCGTACATGGATAAAACAAATGCAACAAATATTCATGCTGCGCTCCAATTGGACGATTTTGTGGAAACGGTTGATTTTGGCAATTCCACTCGTTCAGCCGTTGGGGCTTTGAGCGTGGCATTAGAAAGTGGCTCTTCCACTTTGGCGGTTACTGCGGACCTACGAACAGGTCCATCAGGCAGCACAGAAGAGTCAGCCGGAGGGGATGCTGCAACAGCTTTTTTGATTGGAACCGAAGAACAAGGAAAGTTGCTTGCTGAGTATCTAGGAGGAGTTTCAATTACATCTGATTTTACTGACAGGTGGCGTGTCCCGGGAGAACCATACTCTCAAGTATGGGAAGAACGTTTTGGAGAACAGGTGTATGTTCCATTAGTCGATCGTGCTTGGAATGAAGCGTTAAATAGAGTTGGGATAAAAACAGAAGATGTCAATACAGTGCTTGTTGCAGGTTTGCATTCCCGCTCTGTAGCTAAATCAATTTCCTTACTTGACATCAAAGTTCCCGATGATCTGACTGGGCGAATTGGAAACACGGGTGCAACCCATCCGTCTCTTCTTTTAGCCAATTTTTTAGATGATGCAGAAGCAGACCAGACAGTTGCACTAATTGTTCTTGCAGACGGTTGTGACATCCTCTTTTTCAGAACCACTCAAGAAGTTGAAAACAGAAAAAGTTCCAATTCTATTTCCGATCAAATAGACGACCAATACACAGTCCCTTACGGCAAGTACTTGTCATGGCGCGGGTTATTGGATAGTCAACTTCCAAACCGACCACCACCTGTTAGACCGTCGTCATCAGCGGCAAAAAGGAGAAATGACTGGAAAATGGGTTTTGTTGGCTCGAAGGACAATACAACGGGAATAATTCACATGCCGCCATCCCGTATTGGTATCAAAGGTGGAGATTTGGATGATATGGAAAAACTACCTATGGCTAATGCAATAGGAACGATTGAGACTATGACAGTTGACAACCTCGTTTATTCGCCAAATTCTCCAGTGGTTTTCGCTGTTGTTAATTTTAAAGGTGGTGGAAGACTACCCGTTGAACTTACAGATACAGATTCTGAAAAGGTTGACATAGGCGATCAAGTTGAAATGACGTTTCGTTGTTTATATACCGCTGATGGAATTCACAATTATTTCTGGAAAGCTAAACCGATAACGAAGAGAAAAGGTAAATCATAGATGGCATCACATGGGATTAAAGACCAAGTTGCGATCATAGGTATGGGTTGTACACGCTTCGGAGAACATTGGGATAAATCGCTTGAAGATCTCATCATTGAAGCGGCAGAGGAAACAACAAAGTCAGCTGGTATTGAAGCTGAATCAATTGATGCGTTCTGGTTTGGAACCTCACAATCAGCTGCATCAGGTATTTCTCTAGCTACACCTTTAAGGATCTCAGGTAAACCTGTAACACGCGTTGAGAATTATTGCGCAACTGGATCTGAGGCACTGCGTCAAGCTTGTTATGCAGTTGCTTCTGGAGCATATGACTCGGCAATGGCGCTAGGGGCAGAAAAGGTAAAGGACAGTGGATATCAAGGATTAAACGCATTTCCAATGCCTACCGACGGAACAAACCGAACGTTAACTGCAGCGGCGATGTTCAGCCTAATTCTTCCTGCTTATGCTAAGCGCTATGAAGTAGATGAGGATGAACTGAGGTATGTGATCGCACGCATAGCAGAGAAAAATCATTCCAATGGCGCAAAAAATGAATTAGCACAATTTCGTAGAGAAGTTTCAGCTGAAAAGATTTGCGAGATGCCTTCTATCGCCGGGCGACTCTCAGTAATGGATTGCGCAGGAGTAGCTGACGGAGCCGCGGCTGCCATAGTAGTGAGAGCAGAAGATGCACTTAAATATACTGATAAGCCGCTTTACGTAAAGGCACTTTCTTTGGTGGCCGGAGACAGTAGTGGACTTGTGGATCCAGATTTTGACTTCACAACACTGCCAGAATGCGTCGATGCTGCTCATGATGCTTACAGTCAGGCTGGGATTAAAGATCCGAAAAAAGAACTAGCCATGGCTGAGGTCCATGATTGCTTCACTCCAACAGAAATGATCCTGATGGAAGATCTCGGCTTTTGCGAAAAAGGCACAGCATGGCAGGAAGTGCTCAACGGAACTTTCGACATCGACGGCGAGCTCCCAGTAAATACTGACGGAGGATTAAAGGCCTTTGGCCACCCAGTGGGTGCAAGCGGACTAAGGATGTTCTATGAGACATGGTTGCAGTTACGATCCGAAGCGCCTAATGACAGGTCAATTTCACTTGAAAGCGCAAAGCAAGCATTAGTGCACAACTTGGGTGGCTATCCAGGTGAGATGGTTTCCTTCGTGGGCATTGTAGGCTCAGAAATTTCTTGACTAGGGCCCGATCTCACCCCAAGCTTTTATTACCGCTTCATCTCCAAAAAAATCGAGGTTCTCAATTTTGCGCCCCCAGAGATAAAGAAGAATTTGTTTCGCTTCTCCTCTGACTGCTGCATCTCCTTTGCCATGCTCTCTGACTATTTTCAAGTCTGTGCCGGATGGGGAAAGCATCCATTCACCTTCACAGTCAGTGCAATGCAGATGAATTGAAGCGTTCGGAAGAGTCGCTCCGCTTTCACTCACTAGAAATAGTTTTTCCTCAATTCCGTCAAGGGCTAAAAGAGTTGGAATTTGACCGTCAATTCCCAAAGCATTTTTTGCATCCCAATCATGAACCGTATTTTCATGAGCCATACGTCTAATAAAGAAACCAACGGTTTTGTCAGACG
>MDTA01155860.1_pt1 | contig 29202 bp, 31 predicted proteins | sample 811151 | NCBI WGS metagenome assembly MDTA01 (sample SAMN05326648, study PRJNA326480) | marine metagenome | isolation source: seawater | place: Indian Ocean: South | collected 2010 | reverse complement strand
TCTTCCAAGTCTTAAGACTAAGTACCATTGGCGCTGAAGGGCTTGACTTCCGAGTTCGGAATGGGATCGGGTATAACACCTTCGCCATAATCACCGGCGTGGGTTTTATACTTAAGAATAACATAGTTGTAAAGCCCTTAAGAGTGAGAAAAATTAATAATATTTACTTAAATAATCTGAATAAGTTTTGTCAATTGCATCTTTTAAACTTGTTTTTGCTTTCCAGCCATATTTTCTAGCTCTTGTAACATTGAGTACTTTTCGAGGTGTTCCGTTTGGTTTAGATTTATCGAATCTTATCTTTAACCTAATTTTTGGATTAATTCTCGAAGATATAATCTTTGCATAATCTTTAATAGAAAAATCTTTACCAGTACCAATATTTATAATTGTTTCTTTTATATTTTTTTTCATAAAAAAAATACAAGCATCGGCTATGTCATCTACATAAATAACCTCTCTTTTTGGCGAGCCGTCACCCCATAATATAATTTCATTTCTTTTTCTAATTTTACTTAAATGTATCTTTTTTATTAATGATGGAAAAAAATGAGAATTTAAAGAATCATAGTTATCATTAGGACCAAAGGTATTTGTTGGCATTAAACATTTATAATTTGTTTTATATTGGTAATTGTAACTTTCACACATCTTTATGCCAGCAATTTTAGCAACTGCATAAGGTTCATTAGTTTTTTCTAGTCTTCCATCCAGCAAATAATCTTCTTTAATTGGTTGCTTACATAACTTTGGATAAACACAACTTGACCCCAAAAATATTAAATTCTTAATTTTGCATTTGAATGCGGCATGAATTAAATTATTTTGGATAGAAAGATTGCTATATATAAAATCAGCCTTAAATTTGTTATTTGCGTAAATTCCTCCAACTTTAGCAGCAGCTATGAAAATAAAATTCGGTTTTTTTTTTTTTCAAAAACCTTAATACACTTTGTTGATTAGTTAAATCTAAATGAGATCTATTAGCTGTAATAATTTTTTTATAACCATTATCTTCAAGTTTTCTTAGTATCGCACTTCCAACAAGTCCTTTGTGACCTGCTACAAATATTTTGCTATTCTTGTTGATCATTAGTTAATAGTTTTAAATCATAATTAACCATTTCTTTTACAAGATCGTTAATCTGGGTCTTAGGTTTCCAATTAAGTTCTCTGTAAGCTTTTTGAGAATTTCCCAATAGAGTATCTACTTCTAAAGGTCTGAAATATTCTTTATCACATGCAACAATACAGTTATTATCTCTATCGAAACACTTTTCTTTAATACCTTTTCCTTTCCACTTAAAGTCAATTTTAAGTTCTTTAAGAACTAAATTAACGAATTGTTTGACAGTAAATTGTTTACCAGTCGAAATAACATAGTCAGAGGGGGTTTTTTGTTGAAGCATTTTCCACATTGCTTCAACATAATCTCTAGCGTGTCACCAATCTCTTTTTGCTGATAAGTTTCCAAGATATAAAGTCTTTTGTTTTTTGAGTTTAATTTTACATAATCCCATAACTATTTTTCTAGTTACAAATGTTTCACCTCTTACTGGGCTTTCATGATTAAATAATATTCCATTACATGCAAAAATTTTATATGCCTCTCTATAATTTACAGTTATCCAATGTGCGTAGACTTTCGCAACACCATATGGGCTTCGTGGGTAGAAAGGAGTTTTTTCTGATTGGGGAGTCTGCTGAACTTTACCGAACATCTCTGATGTGCCAGCTTGATAAAATTTTGTAATTTTTTCAAAACCATGAAATTTAATTGCCTCTAAAATTCTTAATGCACCGATAGCATCTGCATTAGCAGTGTACTCTGGTACTTCGAAAGAAACTGATACATGTGATTGTGCGGCTAAATTATATATTTCAGATGGTTTAATCATCTTAATTAGCCTAGAAACTGATATTGCATCAGTAACATCACCATAATGTAAAAAAAACTTTCTTTTTTTCTCAAATGGGTCTTGATAAATATGATCTACTCTTCCCGTGTTTAAAGATGATGATCTTCTTTTGACACCGTGAACTAAATATCCTTTTTTTAACAGTAAATCAGCAAGATAAGAGCCGTCTTGACCCGTGACCCCAAAAATGAGTGCAATTTTTTTTTTCATAGTTTTTTATATCGATAATTAAATAAGATGTAATAAATAACTGTATAAAGTATCAAATTCAACATAATAAAAATTATTATTATCTTTGTATTAGATATAAATTTTATACTTGAGAAAAAAATAAAAAAATTGAATATATTTATTAAATTTGCTGATAATAAATTTGCATAAATAGTTTTTGAGATAAATTTTTTTTTTATAAAATAAAAAATAAGTTGATGTAAATGATTCGAGTCAGGTTTCATTGAAGACCTATTCAATATTTTTTTTCTGATAATAGAAAATAAATTTTCAAAGCATGGATACCAAAATAGTAATATAATATAAAAAGGTGATATTTGTTTATTTGTAGCATATAGGTTAATCAAAATTATTGAGAATAAAAATCCTAACAGATAAGACCCTGAGTCTCCTAAAAAAAATTTATTAGTAAAATTTAATATATAAGCAAATATCAAAATTAAGGCTAAATATTTAAAAATATAATTTTCATCTACAAATATAATATTTCTTAAAACTAGATAATTTATTATAATGCTAATACTTAAAAAATATCCTATGTTTAGGGTATTTAATCCATCAAAAAAATTTGATCCATTTATTAAAATTAAAATACAAAAAGCTACAAATAGATAATTAAAATATTTTATTTTCAAAATTTCATCTAGAAAATAAAGTCTTGTATCAGTTATTTGTAAATCGCTTATAAAAATATAAAATAAAACAATAAATACTTGAATTAACAAACGTATATTTGCTGATTTTATAAACTTCAAATCTGACACAATTCCAAGAGAAAGTATTAATAAAGAGAAAGAAAGTAATAAAAAGTCAAAATGATTATAAAATAAAATTAAAGATAAAAATATAAATATTCCTCCGGTTAGTGGAGTTTGAATTTTTGAGGCAAACTTTTGATGACCATCTCCTGTCTCACTTACTAGATAGTTTTTTTTTAAACACCAAATATTAAAAAAAATAAATAAAATTGTTAAAGCAATTAAGTATAAAATCATAATCATAATAATTATCTTTTTAAAATAAAATTTAAAGACAGTATAAATAATCTAAATATAGATTTAAAAAAACTTAAATTCAAAAAAATTCTATAAACTTTATATCCATCTAAAAGTTTTTGAGTTAAAGATGAAGAAAGTGAATTTTTTGTTCTTCTCCATTTTACAAGAATTTCATCAATACCAAAAAAAATTATTCCCTTTTGACTTAATCGTAACCATAACACATAGTCTTCTTTAGTTTTTATATTAGGAAAAAAAAGATTCAGATTATCCAATAAATTTTTTTTTATCACAACGCTCGATAAGCCTATATCACAGGATTTCAGAAGATCATTAAATTTTAACATTGGAGCTGCAGTCCTATTGCTTATAATCATTCCATTTTCATCTATAACGCAATATGAAGTATGACTTGCATCAATATTTTTTCTTTTCATAAATTTTAACTGAAAATCTATTTTGTTTTTATTCCATAAGTCATCACAATCACAAAAAGCTAAAAACTCACCCTTAGAGATTTTTATGCCCTCATTTCTAGAATATCCTGCACCAAGATTTTTTAAATTTTTAATTACAATTATTCTTTTATCTAAATTTTTGATCTCATTTAAAACTTTTATACTTTCATCACTTAGTTCATCATCAATTATTATTATTTCAAAATTTTGATAAGTCTGATCAAGGATTGAATTAATGGTATCTTTTATATAAATTTTTTTTTTATAATAAGGTAAAATTATGCTAACTAAATCCATACTTCTTTAAAAAGTTCTCAAATAATAAATTAGTGAAAATATGTAAAATGAAAAAAAATACATTAAATAAAATTTAATTTCAATTTTTCTTGAATGAATAATTTCATTTAAAACGTTAGATTTAATTAAACCAAATATTATCAAAAATATAAGTGGATCTAAATATTTTTGATACAGAGTAAATAGAGGTAACGATAAAATTAGGGTAATTAAGATAAAATAATTTGTAAATCTATTTTTTTGAAAAAGATAATCTAATACAAGAATTGATAAAAAAGCTAAAATTGTTATGAATAATTTCTCACTCAAATTAAGATATTGAAATAACTTTATAAAAATTCCTCCACCTCTTGGAGAAAACTCAATAATTTTTAATAAACCAAAAAAATCAATCATATAAAATAAAATTAAAATTGAAGAAATTATTAAAAAATAATTTTTATAATTCTTTAAATGTCTAATAATTAAAGATTTTTCACTATAAATTATTGGTATTAAATAAAAAAAGATTATAGATAAAATAATAAGTCCATTGCTATAAAAATTTATCTTTCCAAAATTATTTAAAGTTCCTAAAAAATTATAATTTTGAAAAATATAATAAAAATATCCTAAAGCAGGAACAGATAATAAAAAACTAAAAAATAGAAGATAAAAAAAAATTTTTTTGTTCAAATATTTAAAAAATATTAAAAAATAATAAAGTGAAAATATTGAATAATAATATCTGATGTAACTACACAATATTAAAAAAAACAGGCATAAAAAAAAATTACTTATATTATCTTTTGAATTACATGACTTTAAAAAGTAAATTATTGATAAAGAAAAAAAGATTAAACTTAAATTATCACCTAGGAGCCATATACTTGATGATCTAAAATATGGCGAAAAAAATATAATCAAAGATAAATAAAAAATATATTCATTATCAATTTTGTAATTTTGTTTAATAATTTGATATAATAAATAAGGTAAGCTGGCAGAGATAAGAATATATATAATATTTACATATATTATTTCATCAAAAAATTTTAACAATAAACTGGTTAAAATATAAAAAACCGGTGAATGTAAAAGTGTAGAAGAGTTATTTGCGTAAATTTCAAAACCTTCACTTAAGTCGATACTAAAATTTTTTATAAATGGAAGAAGAACACCAAAATCTATTTTAGCCCCACCACTAGAGTTTTCTCCAAAATAAAAACCTATCAATAGTGTAAAAATTAAAAATGAATAGATTAAAGTTTTTTTATTAATCAACATTGTATATATTTATTATCATAATCTTTGAAATAAGAACTATTAATTAAGATTGTAACTTTTTTATGATTAAAAAAAGCAAAAACATTATAATTTTTATGCCATTTATTGGTATAGGTGGAGTAGAAAAAAATTTATTCATAATATCAAATTATCTTGTTAAAAAAGTAAAAAATTTAAGTATTTGCACTGTATCAAAAGATAAAAAAAAAAAGTTTGATAAAAAAATTCAGTTTATTTCACCAAAAAAAAAATTTTTTGAAAATTTAAGTATTAGAATAAAGTATTTAGTTTGCCTTTTTCTACTACTAAAAATTTTTTTAAAAAAAAAAAATATAGTTGTAATCTCGTTTCAAGCAAATATTTACTGTATCTTGCTATGTAAGCTTTTTAATATTCATATAATAGTTCGCTCAAATTCTTCACCATCTGGTTGGTCTCACAATATATTCAAAAATTATCTTTATAAGAGCATAATATCAATGGCTGATGAAGTAATAGTAAATAGTGAGGACTTTAAAAAAGAAATGGAAAAGAAGTTTAAAATTAGAGTTAATTGTATTTATAATCCACTGGATGTTAGTAAAATTAAAAGAGAATCGAGTTCAACTATTAAAAATATCTTTTTTAAAAAAAACAACTTAAAATTGATTAATATAGGTCGATTAACAGAACAAAAAGATCAACTAACAATACTCAAAGCAATAAATAAATTACAAAATAAAATAAATATTCAATTAATAATTATTGGTCGTGGTAAAGAAAGATCTAACTTATCAAATTATATTAATAGAAATAATTTAAATAAAATAATTAAAATTATTAAACCTAATAAAAATGTTTATTCCTATTTGAAAGCGTCTGATCTATTTGTTTTATCATCAAAATACGAGGGATTACCGAATGTTTTGTTAGAAGCTGCAACACTAAAAAAATTTATAATTTCTACCAACTGTCCAACGGGACCAAGAGAAATTTTAGATAATGGAAAAAATGGATTATTTTTTAAAATAGGAGATTTTGAAGATTTAAGTAGGAAAGTTTTATTTTATTATAAAAATAAAAATAAATTAAAAATAAAAACAAAAACTTTATATAAAAGTTTAAAAAAGTTCAATTTTGATAAAAATTTAAACGAATATTGGAAAATAGTAAATAATCATATTTAATCAATTGATTAAAATTTTTTCGAAGTAATTGTAATGCTTATATAGAGTATAATTTATACATTGTTTTTTAGATAAAATTTTTTTAGATTTTTTGTCTTTTTCATTCAAAAATTCATTCAATGCTTTTACGAGTGCGCCATCTAAATTACTTTCAAATAAAATTCCTCCTTTGCCTGAATTCAAGAATTCAACAGGTCCATTTTTACAATTACTAGATATCACAAATAGATTACACATAGCTGCTTCTATAATAACAAATCCTGGATCTTCCCAAAGCGAAGACAAAATAAAAGCCTCCGCATTTTTCATAAATTTATAAACATTGTTTGAATATCCCATTAAGAAAACAGTATCTTGTAAATTATTTTCTTTAATTTTTTTTAATAATTTTTTCTTTAACTCACCCTCTCCAAAAATTAATAAATCATAATTTGGATTTTTATCTTTAAATTTTTTAAACTCATTAATTAAATAGTCGAAATTTTTTTGTTTAGTAAGTCTCCCAACTGAAATAAAATATTTATTTTTAGTATCATATTCTTCAATAGGCTCCCACTTCTTTTTAACAAAATTTTTCATATTCAAAATAGGATCAGGTAAAAAATTGATTTTTTGTAGTTGAAAAATTTTTTGATTTTCCATTTGATTTATTAAATCAACTGAAGGGCAAGTAATTCTAAATATATTTTTAGATGAAAGTTTCCAAAAAAATTTTCTCATAAAATTCAATTTTGGATATCCGGATATTCTGAGAATGAAATTTGTTGATTTACAAAAATATTTCATGAGAAATAATGGTAAAACTGTTATTAAATGCATAACTAGAAAGTCTGGTTTATCTTTTTTAAGTAATTTTATTAAGGGAAATATTGATGATAAAATAATTATTAAATAAGATAATCTAGAAGCTACAAAACCTGTTTTTGGCAAGTATTTAAAATAATTAAATCCAAAATGAATAAGTTCTATTTTATTTAAACTAAACAACTCTCTACAATCATTCCATTCTCCACAAGCATTAATGATTTTAATTTGATAATTATTTTTAGAGTATTTAGCTAAAGAAATGGCTGAATTGATAGTTGATTTATATGTTCCTACTTTTGTTAAACATGGTGACCAATAATAAATTTTTTTCATTTAATTATTTTGTATTATTAAGAATTTTTTACCAATTATTTCTAGAGTCTTAAAATTATTTAAATTTTCTTCTAAGAATGTATCATATCTATAGTAAAAATCTTTATCACCTCCAATGAATTTATAATTTGTATTTTTAATTGGAGAAAAATTATACAATGAATACTCATTATTAAGTCTCGATAAATTTCTTGAACAAAAAATAATTATTGTTACGAAAATTAAAACTAATGATCTTTTAAAAAAAAAGTCATAATTCATGTCAGTGTTTGATAATTTCATACTTAGAGGAATAAATATTATTAATGCTATTAAGTGGTATCCGCCATAGCGCAGTGTAGGGTGCTTAAAAAACCATTCAAGTAACAATAAAAGAATTAATGCAAATACATAAACCGTATTTTTTTGTATCAATTTGTTCGAGTTGTAATTATTAAAAAAAGCTAAAAATACTATAAAAGATAAAATTAAAATACCTATAAGAAAATCAAAAACTTTATTAAAGAAATATTTTTCAAACCAATTCGATAACCAGTTTAATCCACTAATATATTCTAATCTTTCCTCTACAGTATAATTTGGACCAGCCCCACCTTTTGACCAAAGTTCGAACCAAACATTAGTTTGACTTATAAGACCTTTGTCTAATGACCAAGCTAAGTTTTCAAAACAAGTGACTGTTATAGGAAAAATTAAACATCCTGAATTAATAAAAGTAAAAAAAATTGTAAAAATAATTAGAGATAAACACACATAGAATGTTCGTGAAAAAAATAAGCTTAAAAATATTTTTCTAGTGTGTTCAAAAAACACAAATAATAAAAATATAGAAAAATTTATCAAATAATATGGTTTAATAGTAGCTGCAAAACAAATCAAAATTATAATCATTTTCATTAATTCTTCGTTAATTTTAGTTTCTTGAAAAGAATTTTTTTGATTATTAATTAAAGCAATTAAAAAAAGGATTGATAATAAGACTAATATCATTCCAGATCTGTCAGTTCCATGTTCAGATAATCGGTAAAAGAAAACATTGATAAATATAAAAAATAATAAACTTAAAAAAGAAATCATTTTTTCTTTTTGGAAAAGCCCTTTATCTAAAATATTTTTTAAAAAAATTATGTTCGCAAAACCCATTATAAAAGCTGGCGTAATATGGAATAAATATATTCCAATTTTTGGCAGAAAAAATAAAGAGCTTATAAAAAATATCGAAGATGGACTTCGAAAACCGTTATTCAATTGTCCTAAACCCAAAGGATGGGAATAATCAGTTAATAATTGAATATAAGGAAAATGATAATATGGAAAATCATCATGATTTTTTCCGATAGATATAAATAATAATAATAGAGAAAAAATCAAAAAAAAATATATCAATTCTTTTTTTAAGTTTTTAAATTTTCTTAAGTTGAAAAAAAATGAAGTGATTCCAATTAATAAAATTATAAAATTAAAAATTTGTCCATGGTTAATAAATAAAGATGTGAGATAAGAAATAATTGCTAAATTAATAATTCCAAGTAATCCAAGAGACCCAAAATTATTTACACTCAATCTCAAATATATTGATAATATAAAACCATAACCCATTAATGAAAAAGCAATTAAATAAAAATAAAAGTACATCATGATAATTTTAAAATTTTAATTAAAGATACAAAAAATAAAGTGGCACTATAATCAAAGCTTGATTCAAACTTTTTATTTTTCTTTTTTAAGATATATTTAAGGTACATATATGCCTCAAATCTTCTAAACCACCATTTAATTGAGTATTTTGGAATTTTCGCTGTTATACTATTATTATCATAATTATAAATAGTTAAATTTTTTTCTAAAACATTGTATTCATCAAAATAAAATTTTAAAAAAATTGTTAACCTTGCGTCAATTTCTAGATTCAAATATTTATTTTTTTTAATGTGCTTTTCAAAAATTTTAAATTTCTCTCTTGTGATAGATATACAGCTTGTAGGAAAAATTGTAGGCCAGATATTATTAGTATTTTTCTCCCTATACTTAAAACGATTTTTACTAGTTTCTGGAAAATTATATAAACTAGATATATCTTTGTTTTTAAATTCCTTATCTATAATTTTTAGTTTATTTTTTACAAAATAATCATCAGAATCTAGCAAACAAATTAAATTACCTTTTGACTTTGCAAAAGCTTTCATCAATCCGTTTATTTGATTTAATGGGGCAGATTTATTAGTTCTTTTTTTATTTTTTATAAGTCTTACTTTTTTAAATTTTCTGATAATATTTAATGAGTTATCAGTTGAACAATCATCAAATATTATAACCTCATAATTATTATAGTTTTGATTTTTAATGCTATATAAACATTTTGTTAAAAATTTATCTTTATTATAATTTGTGATTAAGATTGAAATTAAATTATTTTTCATCAATTAAGAATTTTTTATAAACATCTGATGTATGAAATGTACATTTTTCCCACGAAAATTTGCTAACTATTTTCTTACTATTTAAAGTCAATAATCTTTTTTTTTCATTTGACTTTAGTGTATTTTCAATACCTTTTTTAATACTTAAAATATTTCTTGGATTAACATATTTGCAACTATTTTGATAAATTTCCCTAAAAACAGGTATGTCGCTACAAACTACAGGACATTTAAATTTCATAGCCTCAAGAAGAGTCAGTCCAAAACCCTCATAAAAACTTAAAGATACATATAAACTTGCTTTTTTATAAAGATTTTCCAATTCAAAATCGTTACCTTTGTAATACTTTATCTTATTACTTACACTTAATTTTTCAAATGACATAATCTCTTCATTCGTAAAATTTCCACCACCAAAGCAAATAATTTTATAATTCTTATTTAAATATTTTGAAGCACTGAAAGCTTTAATTAAACTTTGAAAATTTTTATATTTGTTTCTACTGCCAACAAATAATATAAATTTTTTTCTTTTTTTGCTAAATTTATAATTTCTATTATCAACCCCTAAATATATAACTGAAATTTTTTTTTTATTTATTCTATAAACTCTAATTAAATCTTTTTTAGTTTGATTAGAAATACAAATAATATGTCTTGCATTTTGTAATAGAGTCTTTTTTTTAAATTCTACTTGATAAGATTTTGTTTTTTCATGTATCAAATCATAAATAGTTATAATGTAGGGGATATGAAGAAACTTAACTAAAAAATTATTATAGTATGAAAAATGTATAATGTCTGGTTTTTCAATTTTAATTTTAATAAGTGTTAATAAATTATTTATAAAAAAAAAAATTTTTCTACAAAATAAAGGAATTTTATTTAATTTAAGATAATAAATATTATTTTTTTTTTTATTATCTAAAAAATAATTTATGGTTATTGGTGAAAAAATTTCTGATGATATTTTATATTTGTGGAGATTTTTATTTAATACAGTTACATATTTTGAAATTCCACCTACTTTTTGATGCAAAAAAATACTACTTTCAAAAAGTACTTTAATCATTTTAAAAAATAATCTTTTCTATTTTTTTTGGTATCTTTAATTTATAAATTTTTAATAATCTCTCTACATTGGCAACCAAATATGTTGTTTTTTTGTTATCGGAAAATATGACTTCTTTGTCATATTTTTTAGCTATTGTCTTTGCAATATCTTTTAAAAAAATACCTTTCCCACTTCCTAAATTTAAAACACCATTAAATTTTTTATTCATAAGTACAAAAATAATTTTTGAAATATCTTCCATTGATATAAAATCACGGTAATGATTCAAATTTTTTAAAGTTATTTTTTTTTTGGAATTTCTTATTTTATATTTTAAATCTGGAACTAAATAGTTTTTTTTTTGATTTTTATTTGTAGTGCTAAAAATTCTACCTATACAATATTTAATTTTTGTATTCTTAAATCGTTTTATAATATAATTTTCAGCTTTAAGTTTTGTAAGACCATAATATGAAATAGGTTTTTTTTGATTTTTTTCAGAAATTTTTTTGTGTGATGAGCTGTAAACATGTGATGTAGATGAAAAAAAAAACCATTTGATTTTTTTTTCTAAACAAGCATCAACAATATTTTTTGTTCCTGAAAAATTTACCTTTTGAGCTTTTAGCATGTTTTTATTAACTTCCTTAATAGGTACAATTGCTGCTAAATGAAATACTACGTCAATTTTATTTTTTCTTACCCAATTAAAAACTGCTGAACGATTTCTGATATCTTCCTTGAAACATTTAAATTTAATATTTCTATTATTTTTTAAAATAATTTTACCCAAACTACCTGTAGATCCTGTTAATCCAATACTATAATTCATAAATAAACTGTTTTATATTTATTACTAAACTTATATAGAAAATAATAAATTGATTAAATGAAAATAAAAAAAAAATTGATAATTAATAATAAAAAAAAAAATCCTTTTTTTTCTATAATAACGGTTGTTAAAAATGATGATAAAAATATTACATCAACAATTAAAAGTATTATAAAACAAAGATTTAAAAATTTTGAATATATAATTGTTGATGGATATTCTATTGATAAAACCCTAAAAAAAATAATTAAGCATAAAAGAAAGATAAATCTACTAATTTCTGAAAAAGATAAAGGAATTTATTTCGGAATGAATAAAGGTATTAAGCTTTCTAATGGGAAAGTAGTGGTTTTTGTAAATAGTGGAGATACATTTAGCCCTAATGCATTAAATTATGTTTACAAATTATTTAAAAAAAATAAAAAAACTGATTTTGTATTTGGTACTGTAAAAAGAAATTATACGAAAAGTAGTATTTTGAAATATGGTTTCAACAAAAATAAATTGAAATATAATTTTGATTTTGCAACTGCACATTCCACAGGATTTTTTGTTAAAAGATCAAAATTAGTTGAGGCAGGATTTTTTAATACAAAATTCAAATGTTCAGCTGATTATGATTTATATTATAGACTGATTATAAAGAATGACCTGGTTGGTGCATATACTAAAAGAAATGAGTTAGTTGGTGAAGTTATGTCTGGAGGTTTTTCAAGTAAAATAAGTTTTATTTCACACCTGCTTGAAGAAACACATATAAGATACAAAAATAATCAAAATTTGCTAATTATATTACTAATAATAATTAATGCCATTATTAAACATTTAATAAAAATTTTATTTAGGTAATTTTGTTAATCTTTTTCATGAGTTCACTGGATAACTCTTTGATACTTTTTTCAAAATCGTTATAAATAATTACATCTGGTTTTTTAGGAAATTGTGGTTTAATTTTTATTCCTACTAAGTTTTTTGTTTTTGAGTACAATTTTTTATAATTTTTTGAAATTATTTTTTGTTGATCTGCTTTAATAAATATTTCAAGATAATTTTGAATTTTTTTTTTATTTCGTTCTCTAACTTTATTTATTAGAACTCCCCCAGCAAATAATACATTAACTTTTTGATCTGTGATTTTTTCAAAAAGTTTTGAATATTGTATTCCTATTTTTTTTCTTCCTTGAGAACTATAATCTGTTAGATCAAAGATGCTTCTTATATCATCACCATTAAACAAGACAGTATTACCAAATTTTTTGTTTAAAGGCCTTATAATTATGTTAGCAAGAGAAGTTTTACCAGCTCCAGGTAAACCAGTCATCCAAAACAAAATTCCTTTATTTTTATTTCTCAGCATTTTTGAATAATAAGCCTACATAGATAAGGATTTTCATTTAGATTTTTTGATAAGTTAATACCTTTTTTTTTATATAAAATCTTAAAATTTTTCTCTTTTATTTTTTTTTCAAATACTTTTAGATCTATAAAACGTCTATAGTGAGTATAAAAAGTTTCATTTTTACTAATTTTTTTACCTTTGTTCATTAGTGAATCCTCAATAGTCCTAAATTCTAAGGCAACTTTTATATTTTTACCAAAATATTTGTCAATATCATTTAAAAAGATATTCTCTGTTTTCTCTCTGATTGCGTGGATAAAAAACCTAGCATAAATAAATGTAACTTTTTTTCTAAATTTTTTCATTTTTTGAGATGGTATGGTTTTAAAAATCAAATTTTTTATATTAAGTGTTTTGGCTTTTTTAGTATTCATGATTGTAACAATTTTTGCTTTATCTATACCGTAAACAAATTTTACATAGTTACTAAAAAAAAAAAGAGTCTCTTCCATTGCCAGATGCTACATCTAAAACAATATCTCCCTTTTTTAAAAATTTTTTGTTTATATATTTTGCAAAATTTGACGGTGAATGAATAAGTTTTGAAGTCTTATAATATTTATTCCAATATGCATTATTGTTTATAATCATAAAATTTTATTTATAAATCTTTCTAGTCTTTTTTTTGTAGAGTCTTTGTAGAAAAAATTAATGATTTCATTTTGTTTTTCTTTAAATCTAAACGATGTTTTTTTATTATTATTTATTATATTTAGCAAATTTTTTAGATTATCCACTACATAACCGATTTTTTTTCTATCTTTAAAAAAATTAAGTTTTTGATAATTAAGATTTTTTAAATTTCTTTCATAATTTGAGTAAAAAATAACGGGTTTTCTAGTCATTATTGAGTATGTATATGCGGTTCCTGATAAATCAGATATTAAAAAATCCGAATTATTGTAAATATTAAAATAATTTTTTGATTTATCTAAAAAAAATCTTTTATTATTTTTATACCTTTTAATTATTGATTTGATTTTTGAACTTTCAAAATTTGAGGGGTGTGGCCTTAAAATAACATCAAAATTTGAATTCTTCAAAATAATGTTAATAATTTTGTATATATTTTGATATAAAGACATAGAGGGAAAAGATAAAAAATTTGTTGGTGCAATTACAATTTTATTTGTTTTTTTTCTAATCTTTTTAATTTTTTTAAATAAGTCTAATTTAAAATATCCTATATATTCGAACTTAATGTTATTTAGATAAAAATTAATACCAAGATCATCAAAAATACTTTTAGATTTAATTGATGGTAATAAAATATAGTCATATTTTATCAATCTATCTTTCAATTCTCTATACACTTTTCTATTTGTAATTGGAGTGTCATAAATATCATGATGTATATATATTTTTTTACAGTTTTTAGGAAAAGTATTACATAAATAATTATTAAAAAAAATATCTACACCTATTAATAGTTTCAAATGACGTTCTTGAATTATATTTTTTGCAAAACGGAAATTTGTTAAATTTTCTAAAATATATAATTTATGGTTTTTTCTATATTTCGAATTGAATAATGGATTTATATAATAGTCAGAAATTTGTCTCAAATCTTTTCTAGGATGAAAAAAAATCATTATTTTTTTATTAAAGAGTTTTTGGAAAATTATAGAAAGATTTAATATTAAAATATTTATCAATGATAAAGTTATAAAATAAATTTGACTAATTTTCATAATTTTTTACTAAAAAAACTTAATAATTTTTTGAATAGATTTTGCTCAAATCTTTAATCTTAATAAATTTTTTTTTTTTTAAATCGTAAACTTTTTTATCACTTATTAATTTTATACCTTCATAATAAGGTAGAAAAGTTTTTTTAGATTTTGTATTTCTGGACTCTCTAAATTTTGGTGAAAAAATTTTAATTCTTTTAATTTTATTTTTGATCAATTTATAATTTTTTTGATTTAAAAAATAAGCATTGTTTCCAGCTGAGTTTGTACCTATAAAATAATATTTTTTTTTTTAAAAGCAATGAGATAAGCGACTTTATTGAACAACCATAATATAAATTTGAGTAATGTTCTTTTGACCTTACAAAATCTTTTTTATATGGGACTGTTATTTCATATATATCTCCAAATATACCATTAAATTCACATATGATTAAATCAGCATTAATTCTTAATTTTTCTATTACCCAAAAATCATTTCCATCTATATCTAAACTGATCAAAGAGACATTCTTACTAAAATTATATTTCTTTAATATCTCATTAACATTATTTGCTGTAATGAAGACTGTTTTTGCTGTTAAATTATTTTTCCAATAAACGCTTTGAGATTTAATTTTATCAATCGAATTTTTAGACATATCAAGCGCTAATCCACTCCAATTATCTTTTTTTAACAAAAATCTTGTGTTACATTCCCAATAATCTTCTACACCTATCTCAACAAATTTTTTATGTTTAAACTTTAAATTGAAGTTTAGCCAATCAATAATTCCATCATCTCCCCATTGAGAAAAAACAGAAAATTCCACATCTGATAAATCATTTATCTTTTTTAATTTTTGAGTATTCCTTTTGGATAAAATTAAACCTTTATTGAAAAGATCTTTTTCTAAAAACTCTTTTGATATTAAAGAAATTAGATTCCTAAAGGGAAATAATATAAACTTTAAAAAATTAACAAATAAGAACTTCAAAATAAGTAGTTTATTGTATTATAGATATATTCTAATTATAGTTTTTCTAAATATTTTCAACTAATAATGTTATGAAAACTCAATATTAAATGATAATAAATATTATTAGTCACTTTAATGATTAGATTATTCAGAACATTTAGAAAAACATTTCAAATACTTGAGAAAAAATTCATTAAAAATATCTTCTTTTTAATTTTTTTAACTTTAATAAGTGGAGTTTTAGAGATTCTAAGTATTGGTTTAATTTTACCTATTTTAACAGTTTTTGTAGAAAATGATTTTTATAAATACTCTGAATTTTTTCCTATGATTATAGATTATAACGAAAATCAAATATTTATAATCTTCTTAATTTCTTTTCTAACAATTTATATAATTAAATTTATATCTTTGACTTTTATAATTCACAGTCAAAATAAGTTTTCTCATTCTCTTTATGTGGATGTTTCCTCTAAAATTCTAAATAATTATTTGTCTAAAGATTATCTTTTTCATGTTAAAAAATCCTCATCAACACTTATAAGAAACTTAACAAGTGAATGTAATCTTTTCTCTTTTGGGGTAGTTTTTCCAATTATCAAAATTTTGTCAGAAATAATTATTTTTTCCTCAATATGTGTTACCCTAATAATCTACGAACCTTTAACCTCAAGTTTAGTAATTCTTTTTACAATTTTTTTTGGTTCAATAATATTATTTTACACAAATCATAAAATTAAAAAATGGGGTGATATAAGACAAGAATTTTCATCTAAAATTCTTAACACTCTACAAAAAAGTTTATTTAGTATTAAAGAAGTAATTTTCTATAAGCTCAAATTAATTTTTTTAAGGGAATACGTTAATAATAGCAAAATCAGTGCTGAGGCTAAACAAAAACAAGAAACTGTTCTACAACTTCCAAGACTAATTTTAGAACTTATTTCTGTATTCATTTTTATCATGATTATTTATGTATTAATCATCAGTGGGAAAAGTTTGTCTGAAATATTTGTAATTATTGGTGTTTTTGTATTTGCTTCAATAAGATTATTACCCTCGATAGCAAATATTCTAAGATCAATTCAAAATTTAAAATATAATGAGAGTGTTATTGATTTAATAAATAATGAACTAAATGATTATTGGAATAATGAAAAAGAAATAAATAAAAAAAGTTTACCCGAAAAATTTGATTTTGAAGAAATCAGTTTAGCTAATGTTAATTTTAAATATGATTCAAGTGAGCAAATATTTTCTCTAAATAACCTAAACTTAACTATCAGGAAAAAAGATAAAATTGGCATTGTAGGAAAAACTGGCAGTGGAAAAACTACAATTATTAATTTACTAACAGGTCTACTGCATCCTGATAAAGGAAATATTTTAATTAATAAAAAACAAAATTTTTACATTGATAGTTGGCAAAATGCTTTATCTTATGTACCGCAAAAAATATATATAACTAATTCTAGCATCAAATTTAATATCACTTTTAAAGAAATACTGAACACAGAGGAAGAGGAGAAGCTAGAAAAGGTTTTAAAAAAAGTACAACTATTCGATTTCGTGAATTCTCTCGATAATAAAGCAAATACATTGCTTGGAGAAGGGGGTGATAATCTTTCAGGTGGTCAGAGTCAAAGATTAGGTATTGCAAGAGCTTTATATAAAAACTCACCAATTATCATTCTTGATGAAGCGACATCCGCATTAGACGAAGCTACTGAAGAAAAAATTTTGAATACTATTTACTCAGGTATTGATGAAAAAACAATCGTTTCAATTTCTCACAAAAAAAGTTCTTTAAAATATTGTGACAAGATTTATGCAGTCAAAGATGGGTCGATTAGTGAATTATAAAAATTTACTTTTATAATCTAAATTATTAAAAAATTTAAATATCATTAATTGGAATATTAATTCTTTCAATAATTTTATCTTTGTTTTTTAAAGAAGCAAATTTTCTGGATATTTCTTGATAAGAAGAATCTTTTTTAACAAGTTTTTTTTTTATCATATGGTGTTTTAAGGGGTTTAAATAAAAATTTTTACCAAAATGAGAATTTTTATTTAAGAATAAAAAGTCTGTAATTGTTAAGAAACTATTTTGATCAGCAAAATTTAGTTCTTCCCATCTTTTATTTAGCAATTTCTTATATTCTTCTCTATTACTCCACGAATTGGTCAATAAATATCTTGGATCTATCATATTTTTTGCAGAAGAAATTACTTTGAACCCATAATAAACCATTTCAAATTGCACACTGCCGTGCTTAGTTATTACTAAGCACTTATCATTTAATTTTGAAATTAAAGATTTGTTATCAATAGGTTTATCAATGAATAAAATACCTTTCTTAGACCTAATTCTATTTTTTAAACGCAAGTAAATTTTTTTATCCCATTCAGCTAGATTGTCTTTATCTTTATTTCCAAAATTCAGATTTGTATAAAAATTAGGATGAGCTTTAACTATGAAATTAACTTTTTTTTTTTTGTAATTCTTTTATTGTAAATTCAAGCCATTCTAATGTATTTACAAACCCATCAAAACCAAAAGCAAGTTGAGAATCGGTAAATGAATGAGCATAAACGATATAATCATATTTTTTTAAATCTCTTTTTTTCATGAATGACCATTTAGTAGTTTGCATCCAAGGTAAAAAATCATTAATTGATTCAAAAACTTTTTTAGCAGCTTTAAAAATATTTTTTTTTTGAATTATTGTATATCTGTTTTTTTTAACAAAATTTATTTGTTGAATGATTTCAAGATTTTTTTTTTTTGTCTTATTAATATTATTTGGATAGCAATTAGTATAAAATGTTCTTTTTTTATCTTTAAATATCTCAAAATAAATACCATTTAAGTATTCAATATGATCCAAATACACATGATTAAAATTATAATTTTTTTCATAATATCTTGCAGTTTTAAATATTTTGCTAATTGTATAAATGTTTTTGAATAAGTTATAATAATACTTATAAGTTGAAACATAACTTTCAAAACTTCTAAAAGTAGTTGAAAGAAGTTTTTTTCCAAAATTAATATTTCTATAAGTTAATGAAATTGTTTTTTCCTTGCTCCAAAATTTCCCTAATAGTAAATACTTTAAACAAACCAGTAAAAAAAAAAGATCTGGAGTATTGCTTAATTGAATTTTAAGGATTTTAATATCTTTTTTTTTAAATTTTGTATCTTTGATACAAAGGCTTACAATATATCGGTAAATATCATCAGTGTATCTTGTTGTAAGAAAAACACGACTCATTCTAAAACATTTTTCTTAAATCTTTTTTATTTAACCATTGGTTATTCAAATCACTTCTGTAAATAAAATTTTTTTTCAACTTTTTACAATTCTTATACCTCTTAAAAAATTTAGTGTTTGGTAATATTAGATAATATTTACCAATATCTATAGTTAATCGACTATCAGATTGTGATATTAGTTCTTCATGAATTTTCTCTCCTTGCCTTATTCCAATTACTTTTATTTTAGGCTTTGAATTAATGGAATTAATAAGATCAATTATTTTAAAACTTTTAAGTTTTGGTACTATTAACTCTGCCCCTTTTGCATTTTTAAATGACCAAATTACAGTTTCAATAGCATCATTCATTGAGATATTAAATCTGGTCATTTCTGGATTTGTAAGCGGAAATGGCTGATTTTTTTTATTTAACTTTAAGAAGAACGGTATTACTGATCCTCTGCTCGCAAAAACGTTGCCATATCTTACAACTGAGAAAGATGTTTCACTTTTAGATGGTACCATATTATTTGAAGATATAAAAAGTTTGTCCGAACATAATTTCGTTGCACCATATAAATTAATTGGTGAGCTCGCTTTATCGGTAGAAAGAGCTATAACTTTTTTTACTTTATTTTGTATTGCAGCTTCAATAACATTTTGAGCTCCAATTATGTTTGTATTGATGAATTCAAATGGGTTATATTCTGCGGTATCTACTTGTTTTAATGCAGCAGCATGAACAACATAATCAACATCTCTAAATGCTAAATTAAGTCTGTTTAAATCTCTTACATCACCCAAAAAATATCTTAAACATTTGAATTTAGATTCGGGAAAATTTTTTTTTAGATCATATTGCTTATATTCGTCTCTACTAAATATAATTAATTTTTTAATTTTTTTATATTTTTTAAGTAAATGTTCAACAAAAGCTTTTCCAAAACTTCCTGTTCCTCCCGTAATTATAATTGTTTTATTATTAAACATAAATCTTCATTATCTTAAAAAAAAATTTTTAATTTTATTTATTATTTTGTCAGTTTCTTTTAATGTCATCAATGTATGTAGAGGTAAAGTAAGTTGATGTTTGTAGAAAAAGTTTGAATTTTTATAGTCATTAATAATAATATTTTTTTTAAACACCGGGTGCATATATATTGGTTTATAATGAATTTGTGAACCTATATTATTAGATTTGAGAAAATTCATAAGATTATATTTTTTTTTATAATTTTTTAAAATAATCACAAATAAGTGCCAAAAAATGGCATTATTTTTTAAATTTAAGGGCTTAAGATAACTTTTAATATCATCAAGCTTAAGTAAATATCGTTCTATTATTTTCTGCCGATGTCTTTTAAATTTATTCAAATTTTTTAATTGTTCCAAGCCTATTAATGCACAAATCTCGGGCATTCTAAAATTTAATGTAGGATATTTCATTATATACGGATCATTTATTTTCGTTAATTCCAATGAATGACTTCTTAATAAAATTAATTTTTCATAAATTCTTTTATCATTTGTTGTAATCACTCCGCCTTCTAGAGTTGTAATGTTCTTTACCGCATGGAATGAAAAAGTAGTAACTTTAGAAAAATTACAACTTCCAACTATGATCTTTTTATTATTTAATACTTTATAACTTCCAAAACTATGACACCCGTCTTCAATAATATCAATTTTATTTTGATAACAAATCTTACTTATTTCTTTTAAGTCTACAAAATCTCCTGCATAGTGAACAGGAATGAAAACATTTGGTTTAATTTTTCTTTTTTTGCACTTTTTTAAAATTCTTTTAAACGAGTTTAAATCTACCATCCCAGTTTCTTTATTGATATCGCAAAGAACAATTTTTCCTTTTAATAAACTCACAATATTTGCAGAAGCCACAAAATTAATATTTGGTATAATCGCAACTAAATTTTCATGTTTCAAAGCAAGAATTGCCATCATTATAGCGGATGTTCCATTATTGCATACTACGGCATATTTAGATTTTAAAAGTTTTGCAATTTTTTTTTCAAATAATTTACAATATTTTCCATTTGTTACGATTTTTTCATTTTTAATTTTACTTAAAATACTAGGTTTTATATCTTTTAAATTTTGAGATCCGTAACTTTTAATCATAATTTTAGATTTAATTTACTTATATAGCTATTTTTATCAATTTTTATTTTTTTTATCTGTCTATTATCTGTACTAAAATTATTTTTTGTATGTTTAATAACTAGCTTAGGATTCTTTTTTAGAATTTCAAAAATCTTTTTAATGTAAATTTTTTTTAAAGGGTAAATTTCAAGTAATTTTTTAATTTTTAAATAATCATTTTTTGTATCAATTGACAACTTAAACTTATTTGTTCTCAAATATTTTGGCAAGATTACTTTTAAAGTTTTATAATCTTTAAGATTTCTTTTTATATAAAATGACCCAACATGTTCCTCATCTTTTTTACTTTTACTTTTTTTAAATGCCTGCAATAGTAAATTTGATGAATAAACATCATAACCTGACAATAGCGAAGTTGGATGACTAAAAAACAAACAATCAAGATTATTTTTTTTTAATGTTTTAATAAAAGTATCTAAAACTTTCGGGTCTATAATTGGACAATCAGCTGTTACTCTTACGATATATTTAGGATTATAAATTTTTATTATTTTAACAAATCTATTTAAAACATTGTTCAAACTTCCCTCAAAAAAATTAAAATTTTTTTTTTTACAATATAAACTTAGTTCTTTATCTGATTTATTTTTTGAGGTAGCTACAATAACTTTATCAATAGAATTAATTTTTTCCAAATTCCTATAAATAATTTCTAAAATACTTTTTTTTTTGATCTTAAGTAAAATTTTTTTTGGTAATCTTGAAGAACTTAGCCTTGCTTGTATTATTGCTAAAACTTTAATGTTATTCATCTAGTTTCTACCTTACGGCCAGTTTATTTTCTTTTAAATAATCTTTAATATCCCGATAACTATATTTTGTATAATAAAACATACTTCCTGCGCCACAAGCATCGGCTCCACCAATTAAGGCATCTCTAATATCCTTTGGTGATCCACATCCTCCATTAAGAATAATGGGACAGTTAATTTTATGTCTAAATTGTTTTAAAACAGAAAGATCATAACCATTTAATTTTCCATCCTTCTCAATGTTCGTCAAAATAATCTCACCACAACCTTGTTCAGCTACATAATTTATATGGTCAGACAAATTTTTTAGAGTTTTTGAGGATGTTGAATGGTTGTAAAGATAGAAATCATTACCTTTTTTAAAAAAATCTATTGATGCAACAATGGCTTGTGAACCAAAAAGATTCACTGCCTCTCTAAGAAACTTTTTATCTAAATCAATAATAGTATTTAAATTTATTTTATCACAACCCAATTTAAGACATTTTTCAATTTCAAATAAATTTTTAATACCTCCACCAAAACAAAAAGGCATAATAGTGTTTTTTGAAACAAAATTTATAATATCGTAATTTATTGAATAATTACTTTTTGAGCTAGTTATATCCAAGATAATAATTTCATCTACGTTTCTTCTATTAAAAACTTCAATTGTTTGTTCTATATTTCCAAAAGTTCTATAATCTGAAAAGTTTTTACTTGTTACTACTTGAAATTTATCAATTAAGATAACTGGTATTATTCTTTTTTTTAAACTACTTTTATTTATCACAATTCACAAAATCTTTTTAATATTTTCATACCATTTTGAGATTTTTCAGGATGAAATTGAGTCGCAAAAATATTCTTATCCTGAATTATGGCAGGATAACTTTTTCCATGGTCAAAAAAATATTTGATAATACCTGAATTTATAGGCTGAACAATATAGGAATTTGCAAAATAAAAAGTATCATCTTCATTTTCAATCATCCAAAAATCATTCTTCTCGCTACTGTTTTTGTAAATAGAATTCCAACCAACATGAGGGACAAAAATATTATTTTCCTTATCAATTTTCAACTTTATAACCTCTCCTTGTATCAAGTTTAGACCATTAATATTTTTATCTAAAGATTCCTCACTTTTTGTAAATAACAATTGCATACCCAAACAAATACCTAAAATAAATTTTGTATCTGGTAGACTGATTATTTCTGTGTAAAAATTTCTTTTTTTCAATTCATTTATACCTTTATCAAAAGATCCTACTCCCGGAAGAATTATATTTGAAAAGTGTTTGAGGTCTTTTCCATTATCAATAACCTCATAATTTTGATTTATCTTATCTAATGCTTTACAGATTGAAGCTATATTATTGATTGAGTAATCAATGACACAAGTTTTCTTCATTAATTAAAGCTTTCAAACCATTCATCGTTAGGAGTCAAGTCATTATCTGAGTTAACTATAAACTTACCTTTGTTATCTTTTTTAAAGAGTATTGGATTAGTAAATTTATCTCGTAATTCAAAAAATCTTTCCTCAGATATATTTAAAAAAGACAAAAATTCTTTAAAAAGCTTTTTTGGAATTTTTCCTTCTGTACTATTTAAAATTAATTCTTTTGCTTCAGATTTTTTTAATCTTCCTCTTTTAATCTCATATGCGGCATGATCGGTAGCTCGAGCATATCCATACTTAATAAATTTAAAATATTGATGCATTGGCATAAACCCACAATCTAAATCCTCCCAGTTTGCATAATCTCCCTCTGTAGGTTCATCTGCTGTTTTCCAACCATATTCTTTTGAGATAAACTTTATAATTTTTTGATGATCCCACTGAAAAAAACTTCCAGTAAAATAGGGCACAATATTTTTCTTTTCTAAAGATTTTTCATCAGGATAGAAATAAGGAATCAAATCAGATTTTTTCAATGTTGGATCAAAATCAAGAATATCGGTTACTCTTAGTCCATTCATTCCTGAATGTTCCTCAACCCAATTTCTATCTATCAAAGTTTGATTTACTAAATAATCCCATCTACCCATGCCAATAAGAGCAGTGCTCTCACCATAAAAAATATATTTAATATTTAATTTATCTGCAATTTGTACTGGCCATGTAAAAATACCTACGTGATTTGGCCACTCATGATCACCAACAATTTCTAACCCAATTTTTGCTAGTCTTGAATATGTCTGTTTGGATTTTCTTAATTGAATTAAATCACAGTTAAATTTTTCAGTTAAATTGTTTAAATTATATTCTCCTATTTTAGTAGGATACGAGGGTTCAAATGACACTAATAATGGTTTCAATTCACCAATTTTTGTTATCAAATGTGTCTGGTAGGTACTATCTTTACCACCACTAACAGGAATTATACAATCGTAATCATTTTGTTTATTTTTTTTAATTTCTTTACAAATTTCAAAAAATTTCTCTTTTTTTTTGTCCCAATCTATTTTTTGATCATGGTAATCAGTATATAAACAAGCAAAACAAACACCGTTTTCATCAAAATGCAAAGACGGTTTTGTATTAGGAAATAAACATTTTTTACATCTAAAAAAATTTTCCATAAATTTCAATTTATGACCAAGCAATTACTATACTTTTTATTATAATTCGTCCTATCATTTCATTTATTAATTTAACAAAATTATAGTTAATTTTTTCTTGAGAAATAATTACAATTAATATCAATTATTTTTTTATTATAAAGAATTTTTTAACATCATTTTTTTCTATATGCTACTAAGTAAATCGATGATAAAACAGTCCAAAAATGTGTAAAGTTAGATTAAAAAAGATTTAATATATGAATAATAATCACGCTCTTAATAAGTTTTATAGACTTGCAAAAGAAAAATTTTTTCCTCTATGTAGAAGTATTACAGGTACAGGAACATATAAAACTCTTAAGTATATTAAAAAGGAATTTAAAAATTTAAAGATTTATAAAATTAAATCTGGAACTAAAGTATATGATTGGAAAGTCCCAAATGAGTGGAATATCAAAGATGGATATATTTTAGATAAATTTAATAAAAAGATTTTAGATTTTAAAAAAAATAATCTCCATGTAGTAAATTATTCTTATCCAATTAATAAAATTATAAATAAAAAAAATTTATTAAAAAAAATTCATACACACTCGAAAATTTATACAGCTATTCCTTACGTAACTTCATACTATAATAAATACTGGGGTTTTTGTATGAGTCAAAAAAACAAACTTTCTGTAAATAAAAAGTATAAAGAAAACGATAATTTTAAAGTCTCTATTAAATCTAAATTAAATAAAAACGGAAGTTTAAGATGGGGAGAGATTGTGCTTAAAGGTAAAAGTAAAAATGAAATTTTAATTTCAACCTATATATGCCATCCCTCAATGGCTAATAATGAATTATCAGGACCTATACTTTCTATGATGTTGATAAATTACTTTAAGAAATCATTAAGAGAAAAAACTCTAAGATTTATTTTCATACCAGAAACAATAGGATCAATTTGCTTTATTAATAAAAACTTTGATCATTTAAAAAAAAACGTTATTGGAGGTTACAATTTAACTTGTGTTGGAGATGAGCGAATGCATTCTTGCATGTTGTCAAAATATGAAAACTCACCATCTGATATAGCTTTATTACAAACATACAAAAGACTAAAAATTAAATATAAAAAATATTCATTTTTAGAAAGAGGTTCAGATGAAAGACAATTTAATTCACCTGGTATAGATCTTGGTATTACCTCAATTTTTAGATCTAAATATAATACTTATCCAGAATATCATTCCTCACATGATGATTTTTCGTTGTGCACAAAAAAGGGTTTAAAAGACAGTTTTCATGTAGCCAAAAATGCAATCCAAACTATGCAAAAAATGATAATACCGACATCTAAATTGATGTGTGAACCTCAGCTAGGTAAAAGAGGGTTATATCCAAAAATTTCTAAAAATTACAAAAGAGATTTTTTTCGAACATTATTGGATTTTTTACAGTATTCCGATGGGAAAAATGATTTAAAAAAGATATCCCAAAAAATTAAAGTAAATTATAAAAATTCATTTAAAATTTATAAAATTCTCAAAAAAGAAAACCTGATAATTTAAGATAGTATTTTCTTGAAATAATAAAGTATTACTTGAAAAGATTTTGAGATTTTATTATCAAGACTCTATTATTACCCCTATCAGCTATAAAAATAGAATTATTATGAACTTTAAATCCATATGGATCATTTAATTCAATTATATCTTTTATATTTTTCGACCAATAAAAAATCTCATTTTTTGTGTCAAAACTTAACCATCCCTGAAATTTACCATCAAGGTTTATTTTTGAAATTCTATTATTTCGAACTTCGCTTATTAGAAGTGAGTCTTTCAAAATAAATAAATCTAATGGATTTTTAAAAGCGCCTGGTTCAATTCCTGGCATAGATTTTTTTTTGTCATTCCAGGTGTTATTAATTTCATTCTCATCATTTTTTCCTATCCATCCAAGATAATTACCATTAGAATCATACCTAAGAATTCTGTGATTTCCTGAATCTGCAATATATATTAATCCATTGAGATCAATTTTGATTGCATGAGGAATGAGTAAATCTATATCGATAAATTTTTTTGTTTCATTCCAGGAGTTGTTATTAATTTTTGAAAATTTTTCATCCTCAGTTCCTATCCAATCTAAAAAAGAAAATTTTTCGTCAAATCTCAAAATTTTATTTGAACCATACTCTGTAATGTAAAAAAAATTTTTTTTTTCATAAATCATCACTGGAGCAAGTAAACCTAAATTATCATGAATTTCGGTGCCTATTGTATCTAGCAAATTATATTCACTGTCAAAAACTAAAATTTTACCTTTTCCTTGATCCTTCCCTAAACCTAAATCTGTTATGTAAATTTTGTCATTTTGACTTACATAGACGTCATGTGGTTGAATAATATTCTCGTTATGATTTTTAATTTCTTTTTTTATTTTTTCTAACTTTTTTTGTTCTCTTAATTTTTTATCTTTTAATGTTAGCTTTCTACAATTAAAATCTGATAAATTTATTTCATAAATTAATCCATCTAGAAAATCTGGAATTAATAAATTATCATGTATCAAATTAACACCATAAGCTCGCTTAAAACCTTTGATTGTAATTATACTCTCATGTTCTGAGAAAAACTTTTTATCTATTTCGACGCATGCTTTAGAAGTTGTCTGTATCATTAAAAAAAGTATTGAAAAAAGGTATAAAATTTTTTTATTCAAATGTTTATGTTAATTTTTTCAACAAACTAGAAATTTTTTTATCATTAATATTAATTTGTTTAACAACTTTTGAGGCCTTTTCTGGTGCTGAGTCAAAAGCTAATCTTAATAAATTCATCCAATTCACATTATTTTTAGATCTAACTTGTTGAATTTTGTTGATAATTTTTTTATGGTTTTTAGTCATTCTTTAAATTAATACTAATCTGGAAAAAATTCTATAGTTTCATTTAAAGAATGATTAAAATAAATAAAAATATCGAGTTTTCTTACTCACAAAGACCTTTATTAGTTGCTGAAATTTCTGGCAACCATAATGGAAGCAAGAAAAAATTTCTTAAATTGATAGAAAGTGCTTGTAAAAACGGAGCAGACTTAATTAAAATTCAAACGTATGAACCTAGTGATATTACTCTTAAAAATTTACCTTTTAAAATATCTAGAGGAATATGGAAAAATTATCAATTATGGGATCTGTATAAAAAAGCGTGCACACCGTTTTCATGGCATAATGATGCTTTTAGATTAGTAAAAAAACACAAGAAAATTATTTTCAGTAGTCCGTTTAGTTTAAGAGCTGTAGATTTACTAGAAAAATTTAAGGTCCCGATTTATAAAATAGCTTCTTTTGAAATTACAGATTTTAAACTAATTAGATATATTGCTTCAAAGAATAAACCTATAATTTTATCAACTGGAATGTCTAATATTAATGAAATCAAAAAAGCTTTAAATGAAATTTATAAATTTCATAAGAAAGTAATAATTTTACATTGTGTTTCAAATTATCCAACAAATCTTAAAGATACCGATCTGTCTGGTATTAATAATTTGAAAAACAAATTTAAAAAAAATTTAATTGGTTTATCAGATCACACAGATAATATTTTTTCATCAATCGCCTCACTTGCTTTAAAACCAGTTTTGATTGAAAAACATTATAAGTTGAATAAAAAAGATAAAACCACAGACTCTAATTTTTCTATAACTCCAAAAGAACTGAAACAACTTAAAAGAATAGTTTTAGATATTGATAATAGTCTTAATGGAAAAAAAAAGATTAATCAAAAAATATCAAAAAAATTAAGGCGATCTATTTATTCTACAAAAGAAATAAAAAAAAATGAAAAGATCACCAAAAATAATATTGATACATTAAGGCCTTATCTTGGGATATGTGCATCCAAATATTTCAAGGTAATTGGTCGAAAAGCTAAAAAAAAAATTAAACCTGGTACTCCAATTAGAGAAAGTCTTTTAACTTAGATTCTTAAGATAATAAATTATATTACTGTTCCATTTAACTGATTTTGGTAGATCTTTTTTTTTATGAAATGTTCCTTTATTTTTGAAAGATTTAGTTTTGTATTTTTTATGTAAAATTAAATTAAATTTTTTTTTAAAAAGCTTTTCGATTTCATTAATAAGTATTAGGTGAGTTGACTCAAATGATTGTCTTTTTAAATTTTTAAATGTTACTTTTTTTTGGAAAATTAATCTTCCTTGATCAATTTTTTCATCTATTTCATGAATAGACACTCCTTTTGGAGTATTATCAACAAAAGACCAGTAATTTGGATGGGCTCCTCTGTTGTACGGTAAATAAGAAATATGTAAATTTATTATTGGTCTTCTTACTAAATTTAAAAAATTTTTTTTAATCAATTTTCTATAACCAAAACAAATAATTAAATCAGCTTTTATTGCAGAATTTTTAGTTAATTCTTTATTCTGAAGATGAATAAGTTTTATGTTCTTTTTTTTTATTAGATAATTAATAATTGAAGTTTTTTTTTTCGAATATCCTAAAAAATATATTGTTTTTTTCATAAAAAATTTTTTTCAGTGCATAAATCAAGCCAATTGAGCTATTAGTACTGGTCAGCTGCACACATTGCTGTGCTTCCACATCCAGCC